>Ga0080006_1176537_pt1 | contig 36401 bp, 31 predicted proteins | sample RS3BMetagenome_FD_69209 | JGI IMG/M metagenome (GOLD analysis project Ga0080006, IMG submission 69209) | Ferric oxide microbial mat and aquatic microbial communities from Rainbow Spring, Yellowstone National Park, USA - RS3B (SPADES... ...
CCTGTAACGTAACAAATTCCAGCGGTACAGCGTCAAAGGAGGCATTCCGCGAAAAAATGGCGACCGATCGACAGCAAACTACTCATGAATCTACACGCTCCTACCTGCTGCATTTCGCATCTCATCGCTGTACATCTGAACAAGTAAAGAAAAAAATCACAACACAAGAACAGAAAGACGAGCTCAGGCCTCCATTCTAATCTGATAAAGTTGGAGTTTCCCAATGCTTTCTCCGCAAGTTCCATGAACGTCCACGTTGACGCTCCGCGTACAGCGTTCGGCAGCGTCGAACTGTACCGCACGCGCTGGATGCCGCGTTGGAAAAACAACAGGTTACGTTTCGTGGTGACGGTTGGCGCCTCTTTTTGAAGCATCAAGCTGTGATTCTTTTTCGTGATACAGCGCTTGACGCGCACGTTGCGCTTCAGCAGTCGAGGTGCGGGACCTAGAAGCCATACAGCGCTCCTTAGCGCTCGTTCGTCAGCGCCTGCGCTATCCGCAGTTGGTTCGTCGCCTACGCGAGCTCGAAAACGCATGCCTCCAACCAGGCACCTGGAGTACAGCCCGCGCTGCGAAGCAGGGTGCTTTGCTGCTTCGCGAAAGAGCTGAGCTACAGCGCCTCGTTTCCGAAGTCGATACGCTTTCTGCAGAAGTTCAGGCCTGTTTGACGCTCTGCTCAGAGGAAGGGAGTGCGACAACGGACTCTGGTGCTCTCTTTCGTGATGAGATAGAGGCACTGCGTCTTAGATCGCAGCGAATTGAAGCAATGGCGCTTCTTCATGGGGCGAGTACGCGGAGCGAAAGCGCCGATGAACCCTCCGACCTCCACCGCTCTTGCCTGGTTGAGGTCCGGGCAGGTGCAGGTGGTACTGAGGCCATGGACTGGTGTAGTATGCTCGTTCGCATGTACCAGAGATGGGCAGAGTCTGCGGCGGCGAGTCGATCCCTGCGTTTCCAAGAAGTGAAGCTCACGGACTCGAGCCCGGGTGAAGTCGCCGGACTTCGCTATGCTGCCCTCTTTGTACGCAGCGGCACCGATGGACTCGCCTGGGCTACCGCTTGGCTCCGTGGCGAGGCCGGTATTCACCGCCTGGTTCGTCATTCGCCTTTTGACGCGTCCCAGAGGCGTCACACGAGCTTTGCAAGTGTGTCGATCATACCGCTACTGGATGAAGAAGAAGTCGCATCAGAAGCGTTACAAGCGCTCAACATTCATCCCGACGATTTGCTCATCGAGACGATGCGCTCCTCGGGCGCCGGTGGCCAACACGTGAATAAGACGGACTCTGCAGTGCGAATCACCCATCGACCGAGTGGCATCGTGGTAACCTGTCGGAGCGAGCGTTCGCAGCACCAGAACAAGGCTCGAGCGCTATATGTGCTCCGATCGAAACTCCGTGAGCGCTATCTGCAGGAAAGAAGGCAACGACAGGCGTCAATGACACATCACGGCGGTAGCGCCGGCTTTGGCAGTGCAGATCGCCTCGTTCGTTCCTATATTCTGAGTCCGTTTACCTTGGTGAAAGACTTGCGCACGGGCCTCACCTGCAGTGACGCAGAGAGTGTCCTTGACGGTGGAGATGCATTGCACGAGATGCTACGAGCCGCTCTGGCGCTCGACCAGACCGACTCCGCGGGGAATGGTGCACCCGCGCATGCGACCAAGCGCTGACTGAGTGAGACTCTCACTCGCAAGACTCCCGGTGCTTCGAGAGCCTGTGCACATGTGCGGCGTTTCGGTGCGTTGCTTCTTCATTGTGGAGGCGGCACCGCGCACGTTTTTGCGGGTGTCCACATCATCGCATGCGCGGCTGATACCAAGGAAAGCCTCGAGCCCCGAAACAGGACGGCTGTGGCGCTACTGCGGCGTCGCGCTGTATGGCAAGCGGCAACACTACCTCATGAGGCGAACCAAGCCTGGAATGCGGCCCATTGCAGAGCGTTGTGTTTGATTTTGGGGGCCGCTTCCATCGCGACGGTCTCAATTATCAGCCATCTAATGAAACGAGCATATCGTCACGGCATTTTGGGGAATAAGTGCCCGGCACTGCATTGATTGCAGCGATGACTTGACGCAGCTGCAAGCGACCAGCACCGGCACCTATAAAACCTGGAACCTCTGCATTCTAGTTGCCAGTGGAATGCGCATTTTGTTCATTCGAGCTGTCCCTGGACATGCTCGCTTCTGTTGCGAACGTATCGTTGCAACACGTGATCAAAAAACCTCGTATGACGTTCATATCATACTCGCGTTGCGTTAGCGCCTTCGTACGACTAGCATCGCTGCGGAGCGTGCCGACGCGAATGCCAGCGACATGTAGTTTGCGCATGAGCCGGTGCACCCAGGTGGCATTAACGCGAGCAAAAAACAAAGCGCAATGTACGCAAGCCTCACATGCGCGACTCTGGCGAGCAGAATCCGTCCAAAGCGTCTGGTCTTTGTCCTGCCCCGGAAAACTTGGACCGAGATTCGGTTCATCATACGCCCCGTGTAGATTCTATTTTTTGCTACAACACTTGGCGCCACGTAAAATAGAGCTTCTTCAACTGCTCGAGTAAGACGAATGCTCCAATGGTGTGCGGTGTTAAACGCAAAAAGTAGGGCATGAACCCCCTCCAAAGCGCAGGAATGCCCTCAGAACGTGAAGTCTTCAACAGCGCATCCAGCATTCCGGCGTACTCACGATCCCGCATATGCTGCAGCTTCGTCTTAGCGTTATCGAGAGGCAAGGAAATACACGTAGCTGCAAAGCCGCTACACGTCGATGCCAAGACATGGGTTCCGAGATGATCCCCAACGAGCCCAGTGCTCAAAATCATCTCCTTCGCCTGGGAATACGTACCGAGTTGCGCCATATTGAGCAGCGCTGCGCGCCCTACCGTCGGCAAAGCTCCCCGCCACAGTGTCATAATGCCTTCTTCGCGTACGATGCGAATCAGGGCATCGAAGACAGACCGATAGTTTCGTCGTCGCTCTGGGGGCAGTCGTCCGTCTGCCATCATCCGAATGAGCGCCACCTCCGCAGGCGTGCCGACCAATGCTCCAATAGTACCAGCGGTGAGTCCAGCGCCAGCTTTCCAGCTGAAGGGCAGTGCAACGCCCTGCCGCTGGGACTCGCCGTCGTGAGCCGAGCTCGCCTGCTGGGCTTTTCGAATACGGGTGAGTTCTTCGAGAAGAACACCGTATACCCCGAGACGCGTCGTCGTGTAAGTGATCTGGCGGAACAGCCCCGCTGATAAGCCCGCATAGAGTTTTGAGGCGCCCTCCTGGACAACAATCGCGCGGAGCACGTACAGCGGACCTGGAGCCTGAGCGCCTTGGACTGATTGCGTCAACTGCATGCGTGTTTTCACGACGTCGAACGGCTGCACCAGAAGCGTCGCACCCATGCCTGCCAGTCCGCCGAAAACGAACTGCAGATAGTTAGGAAGCGGTCGTTGCACCGCTTCTTGAGCGCTCATGATAAGCGTGAGTCACGTTGATCCAGCCAACAGTAAATGGGACTCCCAGTCGCGTCCTGTTCGCCAAGAACGCTCCGCAGGTTCAGCGTGCGGTGGCGTTGCAACCACGTTTTCGAGCTCCTGCACGACGCGCAGCCGGGTGCAATCGTGTCCCAAGTTTATCTGTTTGTGTATGGTATCCCAGACAAGTTTCTGCAAAAAGCTAGTACCAGAAGTCTCGAACTATAAGGTTGCACTGCGCAGCAGGCAATGCCTCAACGTAAGGCATCGGCCGTGCCGCGGCGCTGGGTATCCGGGCGTGCACCCGTTGCACCTTATAGTCTTTCAACTCAATTGTGTTGCACCCTTGCTGAATTTCTTGGAATGCGTTTTCGCGGTATGTAGCGGGAGGTCGGAATCACTAGGCATTTTTTTGCATATATCGTAGACGAATTGAATGTAGGGTAGAGATTCTTTACTGAAAAGTGCGGGGAGCATTGCATGCGTCCTTCAGGTCAGTCATACGTCAGAACTCAGATGGTTCATACATATTGAAAGAAGGAAGCATATGCATTCCGTGCCAAAACCCGATATATTTAGAGATTGCTTATGGACTGTGGTAGAAAAAAGCGCGTTGATGACCCTATGGAAAGCAAACGCAATGATCCTAGCCACCAGAGGCGTCTCTGTTGCTTAATGGCTTGTTCGGGTTGTCCTGAAAACAGCGATATACATTCGCAAAAATAGTTCCAGTTCAAGCATAGCAATTTTCTACCGAAAAAGTAACGAATGCGTTCCTGGAACTCAGCGATTGGTATTATGCACAAGGATTTTGATTCCTTTTCTGAGTGCAAGGGACTTTTTTTTCAGACGAAATTGTCGGAGCTTTCACGCGTACTGGCATAGAGGGCGTCCGTGGAATTCAGGATCGAATTCGAAGAGAACGAGGACACCATCATCTGTTCCAGCTGCAGTGGATTCATTTGGCGGCTTCAGCTTGGGGTCGTAGGGAAAGCTCATACAAGAGCACCAACCACGTTATCGAATCACTGAAGAATCATCTGACGAATGGCGGCGTCCTTCTACCGGACAACGTTGCATCTCACCATTCCCCATGCGTCCAGGCTTTTGCCGAATCTATCGGGATAGAGCTGCTTTCCTTTCCTCCATACTATCCATGATTCATGACCATTGAAGAGAAGAAGAAGAAGGGGGATAGTCGAGAAAAGCTGTTTCCCCGACAGGACGTCGACGAGACTCTAATAGCGCATAGCGTGCGACCACTAGGAATCCTTGCATTGCTGAAACCACCCAGCGGCAATAAACCTATGAAATTCTTGAACAGAGACTTAAACACCGCCATGAGTATCGGACGATGGGTGGTGCTGAAGAGCAGAGACTCGCGAAGCTGAGGCGAACCTACGTTGTGAGGCACCCTCTGATGCTCGAAGTGCACAACGAGAAGCTGCAGCCGATAGCACCAAGTCGGTCAAACAAGACCAAGAGGCGCCTGTCCATCGATAGATATATACACCTGTCAGGGTCGTAGCGCATTTATCGTGTCACTGATCACATAGAGCATTGGGTGCTCGCGGGGTAGACAACGACGGCGTATTCGCCATCGGCTGCATGCCGAACGGGCTACCCGGATCGGTGTCACACATCGCGTGGCACCGACAACGACGGCGGCGGCGGCAACGCGGCAACGCGGCAACATCGCGCACGCACGCATACACGCACGCATGCGTGCGTGCGTGCACGTCACGGATCAATGCGTTGCACACATATCCGTGCGCGCCTCACAGGGCGCCATACGACGGCAACACGACGTCGTTGCACACCATTCCAGAGGCGGCTTTCGAGGGGAACGCTTCTAACGTTGACAGGGACTTTATTTAACAAGCGCCACAGGTCCGCGCTGTGTCGAAGGACTGTGGACGCCCAGCAGCTGGTGGTTGGTTGATTGGTTGGTAGTCGATAATAGTAGTTGCTGCTGCTGCTGCTGCTGCTGCTGCTGTACGTCTTCTGGTGCGGTGCTTCGGTTCACCGGCCGAGCAGCAGCCAGTAGCGCGGTAGCGTTCTGATTGAGACGGTTGGGTGCTCTCGAAAGCAACCGTGAGCTGGGGCGGTGACTGCAAGAATCCGCATCATGTCCAGCGGCGTAGAGCGAGGACCAGAGTGCTGTGAGGGCACCTGTGCGCCTGTGCACGAGTTTGCTGGAAGCGCTCGCAAAGAGCAGGAGACCTCGCCTGACTTGCAGTTCGTGTTGCAGTACACGCTCGAGGGTCACCGAAAGGCCATCTCCTCTGTGAAGTTCTCTCCTGACGGTCGTCTGTTGGCGTCTTCTTCTGCAGACAAGACGGTTCGGCTATGGTCAGTCGCAGATGGCAGACTAGTGGGCGTTCTCGAGGGACACGCGCAAGGCATCAGCGACGTAGCCTGGGCTGGTGCAGCGTCCGCAGCAGCAGCAGCTGGCAGCGGGGCGAGTCGTTCGGCGAGCCTGTCGCGCTGGCTCGCCTCCGCGTCCGATGATCGCACGCTGCGGCTCTGGGATGTGGAGCGGGGCGTCGCCGTGCACCGTTTCGAAGGACACTCCAATTATGTCTTCTGCTGCAACTTTAATCCCCAGGGTAATGTTTTGGCCTCGGGATCGTTCGATGAAACCATTTGTTTTTGGGACGTGCGAATGCGTCGATGTCTACGGACGCTGCCGGCGCACTCGGAACCGGTGAGTGCGGTGCATTTCAATCGCGACGGAACCCTGTTGGTATCTTCGTCGTATGATGGGCTTTGTAGGATATGGGATGTGCCTGATGGCCGTTGTTTATATACGATCGTTGGAGAGGAAAGCTTGCCTGTGAGCTTTGTGAAATTCACCCCCAACGGGGGCTACATCCTGGCGAATACCCTAGATAGCACGATACGTTTATGGAGCTACCGCGATGGCCAAGGGCGGGTGCTCAAGACTTTGCGGGGACATTGCAATGCTCGCTACTGTGTATTCAGCACGTTTGTGGTGACACACCCCGAGCACAAGTATGTGCTGAGTGGTAGCGAAGACGGGTTTGTGTACCTGTGGAATCTGCACACACGGAAGATGGTCCAGCGCCTTGAGGCGCACACCGATGTTGTGCTGGCAGTGGACGCACATCCGACAGATCACGTCATCGCGAGTGGCGCCCTCGAACGCGATCGCTCCGTCAAGATCTGGTCAGCAGCATCTGCGGATGGACGTCTGGATACCAACGCTGCGTAGTGAAGTCGGCATCTGGGGGTTTCCAGGGAGTGTCAAGGCTTCCCGGGCGGGTCCAGCGATGCCTGCGCGAGCGCACACGACGCACGCGCACGTCAGAGAAAGCGAGCTGGTGTCCGCAGGATTGCCAGGACGGTGCCCTGGCCTTGCGTGCCGGGACCCGGCATTGCGACTGCCTTGGTCGAGCAAGCGACCGCAGCCTCATGGCGTCTGTCGCCAACGATACATCGCTGTGGGAGCTGTGGCGTCGCGATGCTGAGCGGCATTGGCACTGCGTCGCAGCGAGCGACCGCTCGTCGCCGTGCTGCTGATTACCGATGCGTTGCCGTCGCCTTCGTTGCCGAGACGTGCCCGGGATTACGTCACATGGGCCGGCGTTGAACATCGATCTCGGTGAACGACGCTGGCGCTCGTTGGCGGTTGACGGTGCACACGACTCGCATCCGGGACAGTTCCAGGCCAAGTTTGACGATGCTGACGCCGCGAGCTAGGATCGTGCGTCTGTATCGTGTCCAGCGTTTCCGCGCGCTGTGGCGCCTGCTCGCATGCAGTCGTCGCCGTTGTATTTGTCGACGTCTTGATTGCATCGATACTGGGATCGCAAGGCGTCCTATCGTGAGTGAATGTGGCATCCGAGGGCAATGTCGGCGCTTCGCCCTGATCTGAACCAGCATCCGGGGTCGGCAGCGTCGTCGTCGCGGCCTCTATGGTTGCTACTGCCCCATCACTGCGCGCGGGATGTACATCCAATCCGCGATACGCTGCAAGCAGTTCGTGCTCAGGAGCTGATCGGGTCAGTTTTCGGGGATAGCTCCAGTGGCGCCGCTTTGGCGTATCTCGTAACGCGTCCGTCGATGGTTGCAGATGAGGCTCGCTAGCAAACACGCTCATATTTTCCTTGTCAGCGCCAGGTTCGTATGCGTCGTCCGCTTTGCACACCGGCACCGACGTCATTGAAGATGACAGGCACTGACTGAATCGATCCCGGATGAGATGATCGTGGGTTTCGATGCGTTCCTCCAGCTGGCGAATCTCGCTGCGAATTTGGTGCATTGTATCTGCGCATACCGTTTCCAGTTCACGCACGTGGCCGTAAAACGCCCTATGCGAGCGATCGCGCTCCTCTAGTTTCGCGTAGAGCGTGTCGAGATCCACCAGGCTCTGAGTGAGATTGTTCATGAGGCACAGGGCTTCGGAAGCGAGCTGTTCTTCCACTCGCTTTTGTTCGCGCAAGAGGAAGCGGCTTTCTTTCTGTTGAGCGTCCAGTCTGTGCAGATGCGCTTGTAGCTGGTGCATGGCCGCGTCTCGTGCTCGGAGCTCACCCTCGAGCACCTGCTGCCGCTCCTGTGATTGTGCCAGCTGGGCACGGGACTCGTCCAGCATTCGCTCGAGTACGTCACGCTCTTGGGCCTGATCCTGGATTCGTTGCTCCAGCGCTGCAATTCGATCACGGTGCGTTCGGCGGGCCTCGTCCATTTCGGCGTAGAGCTCGGGCGGCACGAAGATGCCGTTTTTGGCCCGTGTTGCCTCGAGCTCGAGACGCAGACGTGCGATCTCTTCCGCGTACTCCCGAATCAGCGTCTTCTTCATCAGCATTTGATTCAGAGTGGGTCGATTGCGAATGTTCTTCGCCCTGAAAGCATAATCGAGTGTATTGAGTGTCTCCTCGAGATCTGCAGCCGCAGGGCTTATGGTGGCAACGATAGCAGTCTTGTTGCGGCCGCCCAGAGACTCCTGCAGTAGCCGTGTTAACTTGCTGTCGCGATACGGGATGTGGACCTGACCTTCGATAAGCGCATTAATGACGCGACCCAGTGTAAGCAGCGACTGGTTAATAGAGCCTGCTTCCCGTGCTCGTTCATGCGTTGCACCCGAGCGCCCAATGTTCTCGGAGCCAGCCAGGTCCACGAGATTCAACTTGCCAACTCGGAGAAGATCCTCACCGTCAGGCGTCATTTCTCGCACGTGAATCGTGATCGTGAAAATGGCGTGTGACCGGGAAGAGTATCGGTTGAGGCTTGTCTCCGCAGTGCGACGGCGCTGCGAACTCTTCTCCAAGAGCGCCATGATCTCCTGCTCGTTGCGAACGACGATTTCCTCCAGTCCGGAAACGAAAACACCGCCTTTTGAGGGATCCTGCAGGATGCGCATGGGATGAGCAGCACCCTCGACGGCGAGCAAGTCGCTAAGCTGCTCATTGTAGAGCTCCAGATGTGAGCAACGAACGGTGTATTCGATATCGTTGCTGCGATCCTTCAGTGTGGCAAATATTTGGTTTGCGGCTCGAAGAATGATTCCTGCTGTTGGCGGGAGTGAGCAGCCGCTTGCACCGGGCTCAGCGGTGTGTCCTGGCAGCACGCCCTCCATGGTGTACGTTTTGCCAGTGCCGGTTTGTCCGTACGCAAAAATCGTACAGTTGTAGCCGAGGATCGAGTCGCTCACGATTGGCTGCACGAGACTCTGGTACACATGTTCTTGCCCTGCATTCATGGGGAAAACCTTGTCAAAAGTAAAGGAACGCATCGCATACGGAGGCACCTGATCAAAGTCGGCCTCAGAGACGGGCAGCGGCACACCAGGCGCCGCTGCCGTCAACGCTGATGCGTTTGTTGACCGAGCCAAATGGGCACTCGCCAGATAGGTAGGCTGTAGAACGCGAACTTCACGCAATAACTCATTGACGCGAACAGCCTGGACGGGCGCATCACCGCCAGTCTGCAGCAGTTCGACAGACAAAGGGCGACAGCGCACCGCAACTTGTACCCGTTCTGCTGCCGAGTTTGTGGGTGTGTTTACGCCGCTGCTAGACGCAGTCGCATGTGTTCCCGCAGCACTTGCGCTGGAGCGCACAGGCTCGGGGCGGCTAGGCTCTTGCCGTGTTTGCGAGATCCCGCTCCACGGCTGGTGCCGTGCACGTCGCTGCTCCACACAAGGCGCAATACGTTGCGCCGGCTCGCGCTCAGTTACGTTTTTCTCTATCTTTAAGCGTTCTCGTCGTTCGCCCGTAGCTGCTGATACTCGCTGCACAGCAGCTAGGCGAGCGTGACCTGTAGTGGGTACAGCTGCACTGCGCGGCCCTGTGCGGATACGTTGACTCTGCTCGGGCATTTTGCTGTAGTGGGAGCCTCTTAGACTCCCTCCGGGACGATGCGTACGCCGATTGCCTGCCTGACTGAAGAGAAAGCGTTCGAATGGGCAATTATTCGGGTCTTGATGCAGCTTGAACGCTCGTCACGTCGTCTGGCGACCCGGTAGCCGCGAACATGGCCTGAACGGACGCGCTGTACGGCTCCATTGGTGGCGCGCGGCTGGCGCCGCCGCTGGACGGCTGCCGCGTCACATTTCACGTTTTGAATTCCCGTGGCCGTTGCGGCGTCTCGTGCGACGGATCACGCGAGAATCCGTCACAGGCTCAAGAGGATATGGGATATAATTGCATCTTTATATATATAAATGGACAATTACACCATCGCGTTGTGAATGGAATCCGGGTGCTGTGCGCGTATGCCAAGTCCGCGGGATGGCGTGGCGGCGAGCGTTCGGATTTCAGAGGATGCGCTGAACACGATGATCCGTTCTGGATATAAAAGTTGCTTTTTGTTCGAAAAATAGATGATTGTACCATCACGTTGTCGTGCCAACCTGGATGCAGAGCCCCAATCGGACCGCCCTAGGTTCGCAACAACCACTGGACTTTCACGGAAAGCTCGCATAGCGCAGTGCAGCGATTGCACTGCCGCCGGCCACTGCGCCGAGCCGTCACCACACCGTACGCAGGGCGAGGCACGTCAGCGTGCCTGTCTCGTGTACCCGTTTTCGTGTGTAGATCGCATCCACGCGGAACGCTGCAGGATCGATCAAAGCGTCATCATCAGCCGGCGGCGTCGGTGCGCCACGACGCACTGACCGATCAAGGCGCATGCGTGCGCACCTGATGCCGCAGTAGAGCGCGCCACGTGGCGAGGCTAGCGCGCTGGCGATCCTAGCCTTGCGCACCGCCAGCGACGGCGCGAACGGAATTTGGCCCGCCGATTCGCCGCGTATGATGCCTGCAGCGCCCTGTACACTGCTGCGATTCCGTTACGTCGCGGGCCTAAAGCGAGGGCCTCTCTCCTCGGTCCTGGGCGTGGCGGTTGTAGACCCATTGGGTCCAGCCTCCGTGTACGGCCCGCCGCGTCGCTACCGATGCACACAGCACTGCACTGTTGTTTGTCGTTGTGGCATCTTCCTTCGAGCACGAACGTTGGACATAGGCATCTCACTCCCGTGTCCTTTGCTGAACATAAGCGTGTCAAGCGTTCGCATCGGTGTGTGTGTGTCATTGGCGCTCAGGAAGCAAAACGGGAGCGTTCATCGAACCATTATTCACAAAAGTGATACAATTTATAATTTTCTGAGTTTTCACGAGCGTTGGTATTTATTTTCAATTGCGAAAGATGCAACGCAGCCGCCTCTCATTTATTCTGTTGGTAACGTTACTCGCAGCAGCGGTGGCAGCCCTGTTTGCTGGTAGCGGAACCGTCACGACGGTAGTGGCCTTGCCGACGCTGGCGCGCACCTATGGTGAACAACTGCAGCCGCAGCAACAGCAGCAAGTCATCATTCAGCAGCAGCCGCAGCAACAGCAGCAGCAGCAGCAAATCTTCACACAACAGCAGCAGTACCAGAACCAGAACAACCAGCAACAGCAGTGTGATACGGTGGAAATCTGCGGTGTGAACCTCAACCAGGATCAGTGTCTTCAGTATGGTTGCTGCTGGAACGGCTACACCTGCTTGTTGCCGACGCCAGCTCCGAGCTGCGATGTGGCGCCTCAGAACCGCAGTGCTTGCGGTTGGCCTGGAATAACCCCACAAGAGTGTACATCGTACGGCTGCTGCTGGTTGCCGCCGCAAGCCGGCGAGTACGCGCCCTTCTGCTATTACAAACCCGGACAGGAGCCCGTCTATCAGCCGCAGTACCCGCAACCGAACTGTAACGTCACCATTCAACTGCCCTGCGCAGCTCTGGGCAACAGGCAGCAAGTCACTGAATCGGAATGCGTTGCCCATGGTTGCTGCTTCGACTCCAATTACTATTGGTCCTCGCAACTGCAACAGCAGCATCAGAATAACCAGAACGGTATATGCTACGAGCCGCTCGGAACGTGCTACGTGGATGCGAATGAGCGGCAGAACTGTGGCTTCCCGGGCATCTCCTCGCACGAGTGCTTCCAACGCGGCTGCTGCTTCGAGCCAATCTACCCGTACCAGGGTGCCGATTCACAGGCCCTGAGCCAGATCCCATGGTGCTACTACAAGCAGCCGATGCTCTCCTGCCCGAGCGCCAACCAGACTGTCTGTGGCCAGGAGTGCTGTGATCCGACCCAGACGTGCGTGTTGTCAATCCGCCAGGCTCAGCTGCAGGTACAACAGAACAAGAACAAGCAGTGGCAGAGCTGGGAAGCGACGCCGCTACCAACGACGCTTCCGAGCAACACGAACTGCGCCTGCCGTGCTGGCTACCAGAACTGCGGCAAGCTCTCGACCCCGCTCTGGTACGGCTTCGAGCGCCTGCTGTGCTGCCCGCCTGAGGCGACTTGTGGCACAGACACGTGCATCTGCCCTGAAGGAACGACCTTTACCGATGGAATATGTGCGTAGATGAACAGAGGAAGCCTGGTGCGTAACCGGAGTCGCTCGACGAGGACGACAGCGACGGTACAGGATTGTCACTGACAGGACCGCACGACACGTCACCGAGTCCGATTCTGAGAGCTTGTGATAAAGAGACGGGTGAGATTCACATACAGTGCTTTACTGCTTTCTATGTTCCTGTTTTTCCATTTATCCGAACTTGCAGTTCCGCAGTCTCGACATGCGAAATGCAGCAGGCAGGAGCGTGTAGATTCATGAGTAGTTTGCTGTCGATCGGTCGCCATTTTTTCGCGGAATGCCTCCTTTGACGCTGTACCGCTGGAATTTGTTACGTTACAGGGATCGAGGGGATTCACGACGCAATCGAATAAAGATTCGTAGAATATTCGATATAATGATCCGAGTCACTGGTTCAAGCTCCCACGCTTTAAAGTTCCGTACGTGAAGCACGCGTTAATCGTGCACTCTTCAACGCTTCAGTGTTGCTCTCTCACGGCACCCTAGGGGCGAAGCGATTCGTGTCCCTAGATTATCCAGCAATACCAGAACCTTGACGTCGTCCATGGACGACTCGTTCACAAACTCATGACCATTGCTCACGTCACTTGTCGCTTGGAATGGTCCATTGCATTCGAAAGACAAATGCTTGTCTCTTCGCGCTCATCGGCGAGACGGCATTCCAGAGCAGCAGGGTACCGTATGATGTGGTGCGCTGCTTGCGGGGCTCCCGCCTCTTCTGTTTGCTTGGGAAAGGATTCGGTACTAGAACTGGAGTCATCCGAGCGATCGATTCCAGTAGGGTGTGCGTCACCGTTTCGCACGAAGGGAGCGTAGACAGACCGAAATTTCTTGACCCGTTTTCCAGCTTGGATCTTGTTTCTGGTAATTGTTCCATCGTCAATAACATTGCGTTTCGCAAATCCGCTATCGAACGGAACTGCGTTCACTCTCGTATGCATCGAATAGTGTACTTGCCGAGGGGATTGCCACGCACAAGCCCCGTGATCGTGGGGTACAGTTGACGCTGCAAAAAAAGGAGGCGTGCATGGAGCGTACCCTTCAGTAGCAGTCATGGACATGTACGGGGGCGTGAAGCAAGCGTTTCCACGCCCCAGCGCGGCGCACGGAGGAAATGAGGTGGATATAGGGGGACACACCTGACCATAACACGATATGACTGATGGAAAGGTCGCACAGCGCCTTTGTACAAACAAGCTCAACAATGGAACAGCTACGTCGATCGCAATTTTTACGTACGTATTGACTGCGTCGACAACAGGTTGAAGCTGCAAAATCAGGATTTGCACACTGCCATAAACACCCTTCACCTGTTGACAAGTTAGCTCCCAGGAAAGCATTGAGCATCTTGTTCAAAGTCGGTATGGAAGAGGGAGCAGAAGCAGTCGCAAGAGAAACCCCACCAAGACTATTATTGATGACAGTGCGAAGAGATCCAAACTTTATTCTTTGTGCCGTATTAGATGACTCGTTCCATTATATTCTGACGTGGGGGAACGCAGAGAGATTCGCATGAAGCTGCATCATGGTGAGCGCTGGCGAAAACACGGGACCAAGCATGACGCTATCCGCAGAGCGCCCCCGCTGCGCTGAAATACTAACGCTTTGCTGTGTTCGTGCCGCGCTTGGATCTCCGGGGCGCCTTTGCAGTATAACGGCAGCAGAAACGCGTACGTCATGCACTGGGGACGCGCTCAGGTTGCTGGCGTCTGTTCAAAAGCTGGTTCTGAATCGACGTTCTTTGGTGTGAGCGTCTAACTGGAGCTAAACGCTGCGCTGGTGCAACTTGAGCGCTGCCAGTATTTTTCTGGAAATCGTAAAAGCCATCACTCTCATTCAAATAAGCTAAAGAACGCTGTCCAACCAGAGCGAACGTCTCGTGGCGCTAGCGTACATCTGGGTTCGAGGTCAGAGCTCCGAACTACTGCTTGAACGAACTGGAAGTTTCTGTCGTAGGCGCCTGATGACGGCTCTCATACGATTGCAACCGGGTGCCTAGGCGGTGACCTGGATTCAGTGTTTTGGTCCCTGAAAACGCCAGGGTCGCTCCAAAGGTAAGCAAAGATAGAGATCATTCACGTGCAATACATCGCCTCAATAGCGGATCCGATCCAGTGTTCCGCTCTCCAAGTCGCAAACGATAGAGGTGCAGTGACCCATCAGACTCCCTGCTGCAGAATGAACACACATACGCACATACACAGACAAACAGCGCTGGACACGAGACTCATTCCATGTCGGAATCGATCGGAATGTGCTGTTTCCATTATTGGCGTCGGCGTTCTATGGTCAACCTCATTCAAAGACTCGTCTCTCTATGACGTGTCGTCATACAGCTCTACCACGGGCCGTTGCGGGTATCGAAGTTTTGACTTTGCATCGGCGACGAGGTGGTTTCAGGAAACAGGTCTCATTCGGACCGTCTCCAGCGAACGGCAGGTTTGACGCTTCCGCTTTACATCAAAAGAAATCAGACAGAGGCTAGCAGGTACGCCAAAGCACGCACCTCAAGCCATACGCTGAGCGTGCTTATGAGGAACCACACTCGATGAACGGGTCAAAGACTAGTGCGCTCGGATGTACGCGTGTCCAGCCATGACGAATTTTCCACCAGCAGATGCGTCCATCGACATGCTTCCGCCCAGCCGGGCAGGTCTCGTCGAGAAGCCGCCGTTCTGAGCACTACGCCTTGGATATGGCGAGCATCTGCCAGAGACCACGCTCATCAGCTGCCGAGAAACCATGGACATCATAAACAGAGGCTCGGTGCTGCGGTGAAACGAGAACGCTAACTCCGTCGGAGTATTGACGTAACGGCGGCTACGCAAGCGTCTTGGTTCTCGTTACGATAGGGCTGACCCCCGTGCACCATTGCAGTGAAAGGGCTCGTCTTGGAGACCAGTTCAGGGCACCACGCTCGACTTCCATAGTTCTGTATCCAGTCCGTGTACACGAACAGATGCGCATAGACGCGCCACCAGCTATCGTGTGCCGTCGCCATACGCCAGCGCTGCATGGCACTATCGAAGGGCTCATCAGGAAAGCGAGTCGCCATCCCTCGCAGCACAGTATGGGTGAAGCACGGATCACCCAGTCGATACACAGCATTGCCGTTCAGATGGTGATCATGAGGCCAGGTCACGCACCAACGATGTCGCTGGTAGAGGGGCGCACTCCCCATGACCCAGAAAGGGTGCCGCTTCGCCACAGATCGATGAAGCATAGGTAGAAAGCACGGACGAAGCGCGTATACGTCGGGTTCAAGCCAAACAAAGTAGTCGTACTGAAGCGCGAGCCCCATCGGGTGGATCCTGTGCTCCTCGTGGCGACTCGTGCTCCCGGGTACGTGGTATAGGTCAAAAAGCGCATAGAATAGATTCGCTGTCCCACGAGAAATATGCCGCCTACGCCAGCGACTGAAATAGTAGGCGTCGGCGTAGTCGCTGAGGTTCGCGAACCGAAGCAGCACCCGCGAGAAAACTTGCTCTGAACGAAACGTCTCGTTTCGGACAGAGTCCAAGACTAGTTGCACTTGTTCCCGCTGGAGGCAATTAGTCTCTGCTCGACTACAGAACAGCAGCAGGTCGGACGCATAAGCGGTTTCCGCGCAAGCGCTCGCTTGGCGAAGCCACTGCCGCAGCGTCTCCAGTACCTGTGGTGCCTGCTTGGGCGGGTACGGCACGACGAGCAGCACGTTCGGCCGCGACGACCTGTTCGTCGTCAAGAGTGTTGTGCGCGGAACACAGCGTGCATAGAGCGCACCGCTCTGGTTATCTAGCCAGGGAGCATCGCTGCCGGAGGCCGTCGTGCGCGCGCCCCAGTCTCCCATACGAAGACGTGGAAACGTGCCGTCATACCAGCACAGCACTTGTACAACGAGCAGAAACCAGACAATCACTCCCCATAGACTACCTATGAACTGGGTCAAATGTCGTCGCTCAGTAGTCCGTCGGAAGCGTGACTCTTTGGCGCTGCGAAGGGACGCTCGCGACAACGCCGGTGCTCGACGCATGCACAGGACGCAGCGCGCGTTCCCCAGAGACAAGACACACAAACTGTCCACGGGACGAAAGAAGTTAGACAATATTTTTATAGAGTCTCAAGAAGCGCAAGGATCGTGTCATGGTGTCCGCCTGCTCCCTTGGGTAACCGTAGACACGCGCGAGCGCTGAGCGATAACGGTGCGCAGGGAGCGCCGGCCGGCAGGCAGCATATTCGCCCATCAGCGTTCGACAACGCCCGAGCACGTTGATTGCTTCTTCTGTGCGGTGTCTATGTTCGTGGAGCCGGAGTTTCTTTGCTCTGGTCGTATCTGGAGCTGGGATTCGGCGACAGCGTCAGTGGGAAGACCACGAAGCTGTTGCCGGTGGCTCACTTCACGGAAACAGAGCCAGTTCGAGGGTGTCGGTTGCCAGCCGTGTCGAACGCGGTCTCGTAGGGTGTTCCACGACTCGCGGTGCTGCTGCTGCTGCTGCTGGGCCGTGGGGTTGCGACCAGGCTACCGAAAGTGGTCTGATCCGGATCGTCAGCACAGTGCTCGCCTCGAACGTCGTTTCAAGTTGGTTGCTGTTGTGGATAAGGACGCGGGTAGTTCGGAGCGTCCAGTACGCTGGAACCTCAGCGGTATTCCGCCACCACCGCCAGCCGCTCGCCAATGGATTGCGCAACCAAAACCATCAAGTGCTGAAAGCGACTACATCAATCGGGCACCGCTCCTTTCTAAAGTACTTCGCACGCACTGTTTCGCGCTACCGTGGTCTGCTCTCGTGGAGCTGCGTGCGCGTGCCGCCGACGACATCGACATCGACAACGCGGCACGCCTGGCAGCAACGGCTTCGACCAGTGTGCATGCTACCCTGTACCAGGGCAGTGTACCAACTGAGCCATATCCGCGGACTTTTACAAGAAGCGGGCTCGTGTTGGAGGCCGGTAACGCCGGCACCCTCAAAAGGCGCCGAAACGCCCCGCAAGTGCCGGCACTGGTGACCGCGGAGCGCCAACTGCCGCTTGGCGTGCTCATTGATCCTAACGCTGATGATCCTGCTATTGCAGTTTTCATAGCAGCTCGGCAACCGCGCTTTGGTAAGGAGCAAAATCGTCAAAAGCCGGCAGTGATCGCTGTAGCTGCGGTTGCCGCATCACCTCTTGGTATCGCGAATGGCGTCCTTGATGCTACCGTCGATGCACTCGTGGACATCGTTCGACGTCTGGATCCCTCGTTGCCGTCGACATCGGTTCATGAGCGAGCGATTCGAAGGTCGATGGTTGCAGCGATAGGGCCGAACCCTGCGACTGCAGATTACGGGTTCGTCACGGTTCGTTCGGATGTGCTGAATGCGATCTTCTTGCCGTGGGAGGATCGCCCGCATGTCGGCCTGTCACGCCGCTGCTATTTCGTTCACGATATTCAAAACGATGTGCATTCAGTGATCTGTCGGAGCCGACGTACGCGTCTATCCTTTACGTTTCTGGCGCAGCGTCTGACGGGGCGTCACCGGAGCCTGGCGAACCCGTTACCAGCGACAAGCGAGTCGCATGGTATCCAGTTCCCGTTGCAAGAGTGGTATCTTCGACTCGCGCCGCTTGTTTACGAACGATTGCGCTGCATTGGCGTTGGACAAGTTGAGCTGACGCGCGTGCTTTTGCCGCGCGTGCCGATCACATCTCGCGAGGATACGCGTCATTTTTCCTACATCGTTTTGGAGTGATTGAGAGTGTGGGCGTTGTCTGATGCAATGCAGACCGGGGGTTTCCCCAGCCCTAGTGTGCAACGCGTTCCAAAAGACGTGTTCTGCTTGATGGACACTAAGCGTTTTGATCAGCGGCCGACTTGTTGCATCGTACGCGAGTCCCGGTGCCAGAGCGGAGGCAGCCTTTTCCGCCAGCCTGTGTCAATGGAGATGTGCTTTAGCGGGCGCGCGTCTGCCGACCTTGATTCCAGTTTAGTGCGCTTTCGGCATGAGTCTGTGAGCAATTCATCACCGGACGAGATCAAGTGTTTCCCCTGCCTATCCAGCGCTGCGAGTGATTGCATGCGCAAGTTGCCTCGCGATAGAACAATAGGAGACTTGAAGAACGTCTGCTTCGAGCTTGCGACATGGAAGGAAAACGCAAGAATCGGGGCCTGTACATATAAATGGGTTTTCATTTCGATTACTGTACGAAGCCTTGCACGAGGGCATCGCTCATCTTCATCATGATAGCAATCACGTAACGTTTCCCAGTGACACAGCGTCTAAGGAGCCACTCGGAAAAATCGGTCTAGCATCGTAGAACTAGGCGTGAATCCGTAAATCCTAACTGCCGCACTTGGATTGTCAAGGCTGTCCGTGCATAAAAATAAGGTCCGAACATCAACGAAAAGCAGGAGTAGAACGAGCAGTCCCGTTTTCTCGTTTTACCGGACCCGCGCGCATGGCGGATGTGCTTCTGCAGCGTGTTTGCGTTCGGTGCAGTTGGCGCGCGTTGCGAGGCTTGCGTTCTTATTTTATGAAAGCTGGTGGTTCTCAGGTTATTGTGGATACGTTTGTGGTGGCTTGTCTCGGTCTTGCCGGAGCCATTATTGGTCTGGAGTACGTCTTGGACGGTGACGAAGCCGCCTACAGCGAACTCACCAACGGCAAGGACGACGTTGCCAACGATGCCGTTCGGGCACACGTGAGTGCAACGTGGCGCAGCGCTGCACTTTCGCGGGGTAGCGCAAGTGCCTGGCGGGACCTGAAACTGTTTTTAGACGAGCACGTCGCACCGGAGCTACCCAAGATGTTCCGTTTGATCGGACAGCATTGGCTGACCCCGAAAACTGCCTGGTTGTGGTCCGTGGTAAGCAGCTGGCGGGCAATCGCCTGAAAAGATGCGAGTTTCGAGCTGCGAGGCAAAAGCTGCGGCAAATTAGACTCGAAGTCACGACCTTAGGATGGTTTTCTTGGACTCGTGTTATGAGACCTACGCGCTGTGGCACTGAGACTGAACTGGACAAAGTAGAACCAACTGCGCTATTGCATCCAATGATTTCAGTTCGCCGTGTTCTACGTCTGCACCCCATAGCGCCGGGGGTTCGTTGCACCTGCGGCGCGTGCGTTTGTTTGTGCTCGCTTGCGTACGCTCTTTTTCCCTAACCGTTTCAGCATGGTGTCACTTGTATTGTGCAACTTGATTGGATTTGCACCACTTTGGACAGGTGCGGCCTCGGTGCGCACCTTGTTGCGCAGATGGGATGCTTGCTTCATGACGTCAGTGCTATGATCCCTTGTCGTGAGGTACAGATGCGCATGAAGCGATAGCGCCCTTTTGCGGGTGCACGGCTGGTGTGCCGGAATGTGCACTCATCTGGTCAGCGTAAATTTATCATGCGCCATGCTTGCACCCAAGTCGACGTATACACGGACGAGCACGACCTTGCGTCAGTTATTTTTGGGGTACGGAGTAGGGCGCTGCATGATCGTGTAGACGAACCGGGGGATTCCCGATTGCGCCATGGTTATCGGTATCCGCGAAAGCGTTCATCATTCTGCACGGGACCGCTGCGTTTCAGGATCCAATGCCGATAACTTCTTTTCGGAATTAGGGTTTGTTCGTCCAATTTTCCTGGTGCCGAGCGCCTGCCGTGTGCGCCCACTATGTTGCCACTAGCGTCGATATGGTTATCGCATGGCAACGGAGCGGCTTTTCCATACCATGATTGAAGAAAGCTCGAGGCATGAGCCTGCGTGTACACGCCCGCGGGCTCGCGGAACGCGTCCCTCACGGACGACTCGGATATGCACTGGCACCGGAGCTGCTGTATTTGCAACTGCATACCCAATCGATGCTCTTTCGCCTACGAGCTGGTGCGTCACATAAAAAGCAAACGAAATTCCTAGGTACCGTCATATCTTCGGGACGGCACAGCGTTGCAGGTTGGTCGAGCAGTCGCCCAAACTTTGGTTTGAGGTGACGCGGGTCGACGGACAACATAATGATAACGTCCGACATGCGGCGGTTCCTGGAGGGTTTCGCCGTTTTCCTGGACGGCGTAACAGGGAGCACTCGTGATTCAAGCTGACACCGAGACAGCGGCCCCAGGCGGTCACTTTTAGACGTCCATGGTAAGTGCCATAAAACAGTGCGAGGCTCTCACGCAGATCCGTGTCGATGATGCTACCAGATACGTTTGCTCATCAGCTTGGCCGCTCTTTCCGACGTCTCCGTGGCCGTATCCACCTATTCGATGTCCATTGGCAAGCACATTTGGTCATAGAGCACTCGCTAGCAAACAGCATAGCACAGCACTGCAGATCCTCGGCAGTTCTTGGAGCACCGCTCACACCGGTGACGCATCGCGAGTGCGCACCGCATCCTGTGCCTCGTGCTGAACTAGGTCCGTTTGATCGCATGGCATTCGCGAAAGACGCATGCAGATGGTGTGTATCGCGTTTGGCAGAGGGCTATGTTATTCAAACCAGTGAACCTGAAACAGTCTGTCATTGAGATGTTTATCGACAAACGCGTGGATGCGGCATCCTATCGTTCGCGGAGCGTCCTGTCATAGTGCCAGCGAAGAGTCGGAACTCTTACGCGAGCAGAGCTGCATTCGTTTTATTTTGCAAGCAGCCCCGGTCCGTGCAGCTGCTTGCATTCTTCCGCAGATTTACATCCATCGAGGAGCGTCAAATCGTTCCGGCTGAAGCGCACAGAAACGTCGCGCGAAAGCATGTATCCGAGGATGTCGGGTGACTCCAACGGCGAACAAGATCCCAGCCATTGCCGCCTACGATACGATTTGGGTAAGGCGCTTATGGAAACAGGTCGGGCCGATGCAGCCCATTTATGCACAGGCACTTGCTCTTCGTTGTATTGACCTATAGTGCAGTCCACTGCTATTGCAATGTTCATGTACACATGCTCTAGATTATCTACCGAAATCATGCCGGTAGGCCGCAGCGTAGTCTCCAGAAAGCTCATGGAAACAGTTTCATGGATGAATAGTATCTTTGAATTCAAAGAACGAGTCATGCATGCGAATGAAAGAGTACTCCTCGCATGACCCACAACACCAGTATAAATTAGGTTCTTTGTGAAAGATAGCGAACCCGGCGTGCATAAAACCTCGGAAAAACTCATCCAATTCTGGGATAGAGGCGAAACCCGCGTGCACTTCGATAAGGAATTGATTCACGTGCCGCAGCGCGTGCCAGGTTCTCAAGGCATATTGCTCTTCAGAGCTGAGTTCACGTTGGCTCCGTCCTTGGCGAAGGAGCTTGTCGGCTGCCCGGAACGCTCCCAAGAAAGAGGTGAACTCACCACCCTCGATATCGATCTTGAGCACCTCGACGACGTTTGGCAGCTCCAGGTGACCCAATCCAGACATGATCTCCGCCAGCGAATTGTTGCTCTCAGCCGGGCCAAGCGGCCGGCGAAAAAAACGAACGCGTTCCAGAAAGCTCTCGGAGTGCATCGCAGATGGTGGCGATGATGTTGGGTCAAAGACGAAAAAATCGCAGTCCGGCAAGCGTTCATGAAGCTTCGTTTCGAAACTGAAATCGTTGTTGCTACCAAAACTGTACACAATGCAGCGATACGGGAGCCTGAGCTGCTCACGAAACAGCCGTCCCCGGTTCAGGATAGCAGGTGGGTCGCACACCCATTTGCCACCGTCTCCGTTGTTACCGATCCGTTCCTCTAAGGTACAGCCGATATCCGGTTCCCAGTTATTGTAGAAAAAAACCGACGGGTTTGGTTCGAGGGTAACGGTCTGGCGCTTTCGCTGACGTTGTGACCGAATCCTCCGTTGGGCCCAGAGCGCGTCCGACTCGCACCAGAAGCCGAGCGACTCTTTCAGTGCTCGCGTGTCCTTCGAAGTCACTGGTAGGGTCCGGTCCCAAATCTCCGTCAGGGTTTTCGCGTTGCGCAAAGAGCTCCCACGACGAAGAGCCCTCGACACGGAGCGAACGCAGCTGTCATCCACGGCGGGAAGATCCGCGCGCTGGACACCACTAGAGCGTCCGTTGAGAACACTAGTAGCGTGGTATATTACGATAAGAGCATAAATAAGTGAAATCAACGCCCCTGAAGCGATGCACGGTTTTCGCCACGTCATGCCGGCCACTGAAAACAAAAGTCTTTCAAAAGAAAAACGTTGCCGCCAACGGTGTACAGTAGTGACGGGAAACGCGCCGTAAGCAAATCGTCTCCAGCTGAGGTGCAGACGCATCCCAGTCTTTTTCGACCGTCCACCTACTACGTCTTTCATTTTCTTCTCATATAATTCCACTTTGAGAGGTCGCCCCACAGGTTCTCTCGTGTCGAATCTGGAGGTCTTTTCTCCAGCACCGCACATCTCCTGATATTGATAGCGACATTAAAGTCTCGGTTCACAAACTCCATGCGTTTCTTGCCATCTTTGGTTGTACTTACTAATACAAGTAGCCCACGAACTTTCGCCCTCCTTTCCATTTGCTCCTCCGTCAGCGGTCCGTACTTTGCTATTTCGTCGGGGCTCCTCTGGCACTTTTCCATCTCGATCCTTTGAAGTGTACAACACAGTTCATGGTGTGTATACGATGTTCGGAACTCATCTACAGGTATTGTAACTAACCGGTCTGCACACCCCTTGTACGTTCTTGTCGTTGGAGCTGGTGTACACTCTTTTTCAGACGCCTAGCGCCCTGCTCCGTATGCTACTACCAGCCTTTGACTTTCATCCTCTTTGAAGGCACTCAGCTGACTGAAAAAGTTCGCGAACGCACACTGCTTGCCACCGTATAGATTCATACGCAATCGAGACCACCGGGGCTTTGTATACTCTTTCCACAGTGCCTCCCAATGACCAACGCGAACTTTCATGAACTCCCGAAAAGCTTGAAAGTCGGCTCCGCGGCTCGTCACCTCGCCCAAAGCTTCCAGGTGCTCTTTCATTCCTGCATTCCATGTCTCGATTTCCTTCCACGCATTCATTATACCGGATTCTCGATAGTATCTCGCTCTCGAGAACCTCAAAAGACGCATGTCTTTCTGAATGAAGTTGCCGTCTGGACCATCTTCCGCACGCCTGGGTACAGCGATGGCTGTGACATTCGTATTCCCAGGGTCCGCGCCCACGACAAAGTCGTTATACTTCCTTTTCTGTGTGGCACAATCCGCCTCCTTCTCATCTTCATACCTCGTCACGTCAACGACAACGTCGTCATCCTGCACTTCCTGTGTCGCAGGATCCGTCTCTTTGTTTTCTTCATGCTTCGTCATGGGCGAAGCCGAAGGCTCGATAGGACGATACGCCCTCAAGCGCTTGCAGTCTACACAAATGGATACTCCATCGGTTTCGATCATCCCCGTGAATACCCTCTGCTTGCTAATTTTGAGACGTTTGAAACTGAAGATATTCTTCCAGTACGTCTCCCGGTTTTCACCGGAGAATTCCTCCCTGCTGGCATTGAACTCGGGACTGATCTACTTCATGATGCCGTAGACGACTCTGGAGCTGATATAAACAAAATGGGGCTGTATGTTCCATAACGGGATGACGTAGAAGCGCTTCACCATTAGGAAAGCCCTCGGTCTCTCGCGCTCTTCATTTTTTCCTCACTCAGCTTCATCTCCGTCTTGCGTTCGAGTTTTCGGTCCAGAAACACGAAATACCGCAGAATGAGGCGATAGTGTCTTTCCATATCTTTTTTCAACTCTGGTACCTTTTCTGCTGGATTCGCCAGCCCAAAAACCGCACGATGCTCTTGTATTGCCGCACGGATCGCAGAAGCTTCATTCGTGCTCACGTTTGACGCCTTCTTGTCACCAAATTCGACCTCATCTTCATGCTTACGATCATTCGTGATGCCTTGAAAATCGCACATTTTCCATCGCGAGATAGACCCGGGTAGAGTGCAAACACGGCGCGTATCATGAAACGTTCGAGGTTCACTGTCAAATGGTGTTTCAGGTCAGTGATTTACTTCATCGCCCCGTATATGTAGATATTTCCGTCACCGCTGTATCGATTACCCTCGAAGGGGAATTCCGCGAAGATTTCGTGGAGAGCATGCACTAGCTCATTTTCCCTCCGCATACCCCCTGTACCAAGCATCAGTTGACGAATAAACGTCTTGTCGAAAAACTCGTCCGAAACCTCGACTCTTTCCATGTGCGTCACATCGCGATGCATCGCCCTCACCAAATGCATTAGCCCTGACGATGCGTTTAGAATAATTTTGGAGTACGAATCGACACATGGTCTCTGATAGTGTCTCGCAAATTTTGCTTGTACTGATCCTTGGTATGTCAAAGAAGACCAGCTTTCACCACCATCTCGTCGCACAGGTGTCTTTTTCGCCGCCTTCGACGTTGGACCTCCCCTTTCGGTCCTTTTTCTTCTCTTCATTTTCTTCTGGACTCGGTACTGTTTTTTATTTTTTTCTGGCAGCCTGCGACACTGGGCCTCCAGGATTATGTACTTGCTTTTTCATAACTTTGCTTTTTTAGTTTTTTTTAAGAAGAAAGCCCTTTGAACGCTTCTGGTACACACTGCGAAAAAATTTGAGTAGACTTGTTTGAAGTTTGAAACACAAATGCAACCGAAAAACTGTACTTGGCTATGAACTCAACGAAAATACAACTTTTACATCAGAGCGACACGCTAGAGATCAAGATCACGTTTCCAGTCATCGTCGGCGATATGCGTCATGTCTCAAGCCTGTCTGATCTCCCAGCTGCGCTCGCTGTGCGCGATGCGTGCACCGCGCGAGACGCCTCACCGATCGATGAAGGACACGTGTCCGACACCCCGCCGTGGCACATGCGTGTTCGCATCGCACTGCAGCTGAAATAAAGTCTCGTAGATCGGAAACTCACGTGGAACGATCTCTTGCTATAGGCTATGTCGCTGATGCACATCGCAGTACGGACCTGACATACAAGGAGATGCAGGGGCCTGGCACGATAGCCCGCGATGCTTCTATCAAAGGCGTAGTCACTGTAGCACCTTACGCTTGTGCGAGTGAGGTATGCATCACCCTACTGAATAGGAGTTTCGTTCGTTTTATTGATCGTGAAAAAACTGTGTGCCGTAGTCTTCCCGACTACGGATATACGTTTATTCCCGTTTCTTGCAGTCCATTCCGCTCAGACGCTGGAATGAGAAACTGGTTTGAATTGTGTTTCTATCCGGCGCCAGGCCAGCAAGTGTCGAGCAACCCACCGCAAATTCGTTCTGATCGATGGAATGTGCTTACGGCTCAATGATCCGAGAATTCACGACGAGTACCGACACCCGGGAAATCTGCCGTCATTGCGTACCAGCTCTGCGATTTCCACCAGTCACATCGCGTGCCTCATCTCCGACATTCTGCTTTTCCGATGTTCCATTGTGCACTGCGACTGCCGTGAGCGTTCGAAAGAGCGCCCAAACCGCTGGATCGGGCGTAGCACAGAGACCGACAGACATACCCCCTACTGGATTGGAGCCGGGAGCCATCGCTCACACGTAGCACTGCTCATTGCCGATCTCATCTGAATACTCCGTGACCACATTATAGTGATGGAAAGCGGCAACGTCTAAGGCCAGTGAAGAAGAACGTGCAACGAATAGGTCGCAAAACGTGATTCCCCGCAGCATGCGATGTTGAACGATTAGACAATTCTCGGCGATGTATAAGTGACTACATAACCGAGTCGTAGCCAGGGCTAATAGTACCGACAGCCCCGCTGCTTTTTTTCTATGAACAGCAGTTTGCCCCCGTTTTGAATTATCCATATACAAATCTACCAAGTCTACCGAATAAAGTCTCATAAATTGAGACGGCAAAATGCCCCTGGTGGAAGAAACTTTCTCGTTGCAGTGCGAAATCGATCGTGCGCTGTTCAAGGTGCTGCAGCTACAAGTAGTAGCCTGCCATCTTCTTCGTTCACTCGTGTCGCTTCACCGCAATTTGTATCAACCGTTCGAAAACCTCTCATCCAGCGGCTTCTTTGGAGGTACGTCATGGAGATCATCCGGGATGGAATACATGAAAGACGGGACGCTCATGTAGAGAGCTTTTGAAACTTGCTGTGGTCGGTGCAAGTCGTTCAAGGAACGGACTACGAGAGGGGTACCTCATACGTCTGCTGTCCGCACTATGTCTGGTCTGGACAAGTAAAGGCGTTTTGCTCCGAAGCCAGCCAGCCAGCCAGCCAGCATAAAGTCATCTCGCGACCTTTCACCGATCCACAATATACAATCCACGTTTTGAATACCTGTGCGAAAAACAAACAATTACACGTTTAGCGTGTTGATACATGTTCTTGCAAGTGCGCTGCTCTGAGTAAAAAGTCTCGTCATCTGTAGGAAGCATTCTAGAGATTCAAGTCCTGAACAGCAACCTCGTTAGGCATTGCCGAGGCGCGGGTACGGCACCCTCCACTAGCGGGAATACGGTCTGTCTGGGAACCTCGTTCCTCTCTGGTACCGCAGGTGTGCAGTAGTGCATCCCGGATGCGTCCTGATCCTTCGCCCAAAAGACCTGCCGAGTGTGGCACTGCCGATCGCGAGTCTAAAACTGCTGTCGCTAAGAGCGATACGCAGGGTTCGCTCAGCAAGCACTGGTTGCCCCAGCAAGCGCTTGGGCTGGTATGCACGCCGCTGCAGTGACCCCACGTTTGTCTCTTGGTGCTTTTCGTCATGGCTTTTATTCCGAATGATTGAGCATTCACTCAATACCCCAGAGAAAGACCGGGCGGATGGAGGATGATCGTGATTGGCTCACGTCCTCCTCGCACGCATTGCTTCTTCGACAGACTCCCCTGACGCGAAATCTAGTCCATGGTCAGGAATCCCGTCTTGCTTGGCTGGTTGTATTGATGATGCATCATGCGCATTGCGTGAACGCTTTCAGCTTGCGCTCACAAAGCCGACGGTCTGTAGCCAAATGATGAGGAGGCAGAATCGAGAACGGAATACGCTGTCATTTTGGAGCGTCGCACGGAACGCATGCTCTCTACGAAGACCGCGATACTACGCAGGTATCTCGCTAATGATAGGTCGCGTACGAGGCGCTTGTGCATAGCTGCAACCTGTTACGTGTGCGGAAAGCTGAATGAATGCATCCAAGCGCCGTCTCTGGTTGCGTTTTTGAAAAGAGGGTCCAAACAAAGCCCCTGTTGTGTGGTCCCGCCCCGATGACTTTGCAAGCCATGCTGTCGGTAGATTCCCTTCGAAAAGAGCTCAACAGCTCGAGCACGATGCTTACGTATGTCCAGTGATTCAGAGGCGCCTTGCCAGCGGCTAGGTGCAATGCCGGTTGGATCCATGACACACGTCTCGCAGATGCGTCGAGAATGTTGAATGCCCGCAGGGCCCCGAGTCGAGCGATCAGGGAAGCGCATGCTCGAGGAGCCACACACGCGCCTGACGACCCGCTGATACTCTAGCATATAGACACACAGATCTCAAGACACACATATAAAGTGCCGCAGATATGCGATATGCTCACAAGCCAGCGACCTGCACCGCACAGATCTGGCTTCGTGTGTGGAGAGCGCCTCGCCTGTTCATCTCCGGGGTTCACGATGACGTGGAAAATTCAAAGTCTTCGAGATCCGCATCAGCTGCGACGTTCTCAACCGCAGCACCAGGAGAGAGCGGCAAAGCAAATGCTTGCCTTTCTCTCCGAGTTTTATGCTTCCAGACATGGAACACCACTTCATCGTCAACATCAGCGACCGATAGCGGGGCAGCGTCGGTAGCAGGATTCTCATCCATCACAACTTCTTCTGCGCTCGGTGAAGGCTCGCAGACATCAAGATCAAAAGCGTTATCCCAGTTTGAAACGATCTGGGCTCCAAGCTGCTGCGACGAAGGCAGTCCAACGTGCTTCGGCCACGTATAGTATGGGATTCTGCCAGTTGCCCAATCTTGCACCAGGACTCGAGCTGCTGCTTCGAGATCAAGAACTCCCGCTTTGCGTAACAACCCACGCCTTTTTGCAAGCAGTGCCAAGAACTGCGTGGCAAAAGATTCCTCTCGAGTAGCTTCGTTTGCAGCAACCATATCGCACATCGAAAATGCAGGCATTTCGTAGAGTAGAGAGAGCGCTCCATCCGCGTTATACTGACATCGTTCGAGTACCAGGCGAGCCGCAGCCACTGCATCGCTGAGCTCCTAAACAGCGAGAAATCCAGCGAGCGCCATTCGACTTTCGTCTCGAGAGCCAGATGTCGCATTGGCAACTGGTTCGGGTGAGCCCGCGGCTTTCGTCTGCTCCACCTCCACCACGGGTGCTGGATCGATTTCCTGCACATCGTCCAGCACAACACCAGGCGAGTCCAGCAACCGGATGTTGCTATCAAGCCGAACCTCCTGCAGTGTTTTGGTGATACCCGGACGGGCGCCAGTCGCCACAGCACCTTGTTCACGGCAGAGGGCGTTCAGCAGACTTGACTTGCCCACATTCGGTTTGCCGACGATGCCTACAGTGATGGTGCTGCTGGATGATTGCTTGTCCGCACGCCGTTTCGCATAGGGCTTGAGCAGCTGCACCAGCTGCGAGAGCTGTTTTGGTTGTACTGCGCTACCTGGCTGCCGCGGGCCCCGGTGCTGACCAGTCTGATCGAGGCCTTCATGCATCGCCAATGTCGGGTACTCGGCCCGAAGTCGACACAGCCAGGCCTGGAGAGCTTCACGTGGAACCAGGTCCGCTTTGCTGAGCACCAATATCAGCCGTTTCCCGCCAGCAGCTCGCGCACCCTCGTGACGTACCAGCAGCTCGAGCGCTGAAGATCGGCTCTCCAGCGGGTTCCGGGCGTCGAGCACCTCGACAACGACATCCGAAAACTCCACGACACGACGAAGCGCTGCAGCAAAAGACCGCCTCGAGCGCGCAACTTCGCGGAACACCGGAGTCTTCCCGAGTGCATTCGCACCGGATAACGCAGGAGCGGACACGGGCGACTCGCCCAAGGAGCCCGCTTCTGCCGTCACCGTCGATCGCAGGGCCAGTCGTCGCGCTGCCTGCTCCAGCAACTGCTCCTTTTAGGGTTGAGGTTCGGTACACCGAGCTCGCGCTGGGCCTTGCGCTGCCCTTTAATGATACCTTCTTGTCGTTGCTTGCGAGCCAGGCGCCGCATTCGTCGATTGTGCTCCGCCACTTTCCGCTGCACTTTGTACTTGTGCTTTAGCGTTTCTCGTTTGCTATGGCGATGTGGTGCCATATCGCCGTCTTCTCAGAGCACGATTCGAGATTCCAGACGCACCTCTTTGGATAAAGACCAATGCTGTACCGAGTCAGTGAAAATGCAAGCAACCGAGAAGCGCTGATAAAGGGATCGTAGCTGAGCAGTCCCCGACGCGAGGCCTATCGTACATATGTGTCCATAAAAATACGTAAATGTACCTGTTATAACGAGTCCACACACCATCAATCGTGCGAGGGCGGATGCGCATTGCGTCATCCGCAATGGCAACAGCGTTTGGCAAGCTGTCCCTTATATTCATTAAAATACATAAAGATACAGATAGGAACCACAGCGTCCAGGTTCATTTGTGGGAGCGCCCAGGGCGAAGCTCGCTTGACTCGAACTACGTTCTTCATACACTCCAGCATCGTACCAACTTGGCGGTGAAGGAGTGTCCAGTACGCCCCGGTTCCTGCATCGGGCGAGCATTTTGCTCCAGGCTTTTTCAGCTCAAGGCCCTCGTTGTTGGACAGCTGTCACGCGCTTCAAGGAAGATGTAGTGCTCCCGCAACGCTACTTGCACTGATCACCTGGGTAAACGCCGCCTGCTGGGCTGCGCAGCCTCGACGCACCTGTGGCGGTGTTTGTCTAGTCCTTTTCCTTTCGACATTGACTGAAACGGACTTTCGCTCTGCCCAAATCGCCTACCGTGTTCGTGGAAACAAGTCTCTTCGTCGACACGAGGCTCTGACTGCGTCGCACGCTTCCATGCCGTGCGACGCACAAGCGGGCCAGCGGCTTGTTCGGGCCCTGTCGCGAGCAGAGACTTGGGATACTCGGCGGGCTCTGCTGCAGACGCTGGTCTCTGAGCTTCGAGATCCCGAGAGTGTCACTTTTTTCCTACAGGAAACGAAACTTCGCTCGGTGCTCGGCCAGCTAATCGAAAGGGCCTTGCGGGCAGCGCAGCCACACATCGTCGACCTACTGGACCTGACGATGCAGGTGATTAAGTGCCTTGTCAAGTCGATGCAGAGAGAGGATGTGGTCGATTTTCTGGAGGAAAGCAAGTCTCTCGTTCACGGCCTTAAAGCGCTTCGAAAATTAGGACGCAGCAAAGGCGTTTCTGCGGAGAATTTCGTCGCTGACGCATCCGAAAAAGCCTGGGGCGAGCGACTTGCGACCTTGCGTGAGCAGGCTGCGAATATAATCGCTGAAATGGAACAGGTAGCTGGCCGAGAAAAACCCTCGACGCCATCAGCGCCCGAAGAAACACCAGAGGCAGGTGAGAGTCGTTCGCTACCGGTAGCCGTGCATGCACCAGTCCAAACAACCGATTCCAGTCACCCTGGTACCACTGAAGCATCTATTCACGCGAATGCAGATGCGAGTAACGCTTCTGCAAAGGCCGCTGCATCCCAGGATGATACATCAGAGCCAGCACAGTCGACTGTTGGGGAACACGAAACGCCTCTGGCGGTCGGGGCGCTTTCGAGTTTCGCCTCGGCAGACGCGTCGATGAAAACGGGACGTAAGCGACCGCGTCCACGACCAGAACGTGACACAGCTTTGCCGGCTTTTACAAGCTCCTCTGATGAAGCTTCCCAAAGTGTTTCTGCTCGAGCTACGGAATCTGTAGGTACGCAGCCGACCGTCGACGTTAGTGACGCAGATGCGTCGCTCTTGCCACAACAAGCTTCAGCACACGCAACAGCAGCTCGAGCGGAGCGAATGCATCACTCCGATGCCCTCGAGACAACGTCACCACCTGGAGCAACAATACCCGAGCGATGTGCGAACGAAGCAACGCATCATGTACCTACACCTACCGTGCGTGATGCAGGTCACACCGGCGATATCGCCGAAAAGGAAGCATCATCAGCCGAATCAACATCATTCGTAGCACCAGAAGAGGCAGCAGCAACTTGTGCGATAACCAATCGATCTGCGAAGCGAGCGAAAATGGAGGCTCCGCGTCCAGCCCTTCGGATCCGAACATCCGCTGACGCATCATCGACGAAACTTGCTCGAAAACCTGCATCAAAGCGTGTTCATTTCGCCCCAGAGCCTGTGCTTGTGCAAGTCTATGCCTTTGAATATATTCCCGACGAGCGCACGCATGCCCCTGTGAACCTCGCTGGCATCGTGTCTGATACCGATGAACCGGCATTGGACGGGGAATCAGGTGCGACGAGTGCGACCAAAGAGCGATCGACGCACGCTCCAGGCAATGGATTCTCAGAGGTCGTAGAGGAGGGTCGTCTCATGCAAAAGAAACGCCAACATCGCCAGAAAGTTCTTGCTGAAATGCGGGAGGATGCGACATTCTACCCGCCGCCACATGTCGAGAGTTCCTGTCCGCTGGGAGCAGCTGGCGAATGCGAGCAGCTGTCCGACGTTCTCGCCAACGGCTCTACTGTTGGATGCGTTCCACGCAACGCGGACAGTCATCAAAGCGGTACCATTGGAGTCGTTTCGCCTGGGTCGCTATCGTCCGGTGTGCCCGACGAACCGATGCCGCCGTCGCCACCTCGTGAGCGCTCGCTCGACAGGCAGACACCACCACCGAGCCTGCGGGTGATTCCAGAGTATCGCGTGGAGCATCCAGCTCCAACCTCGTTTTCCTACACACCGGCAGGGGCGCTTGCACCGGCGGGAACACCAGAAGCGACCGTATCCGCACCAGCGGCTGCCACGACTGCAAACCTATTGACATCGTTCCACGGGACACGAGGCCCAAGTACGCTGGATCCAACGCGATTGCAAACGAAGCCCTCGGATCGGATACAGCCGCCTCACCTGGAGACCAGCCTCTGGTCAGCGATTCCACCGAATACGAGCGGCACGCCTGTTTCGGCTACATCGCAAGGCCAACATACCGACCTATTGCAGCGCAATCAGATAGATGAGGCTATCTTGCAGCATCTCCTGCTCGTGAAAGACGAAGAGACCCGTTTACAATTACTTTGTGATGAAAATGTCCTGCGAGTAGTCCAAAAGTACGCGGAAGAGAAACAGCGAGAGGCGGCTTTGCAGCACGCACACGGCTACCGCCATGCGAACGCAGCACCCGGTAACCAGTGGAGCGGTTATCCAGCACCAGCACCAGCATGCACCATCATCATCTCCAGCACTGGGGAGTCAAGTTCCCGTTCCGGGACGCGACAGTACACAGCACATCGGCGGTGCAGTGGAGGTCTTGCAGCGCACCGCGTCTCGATGGATGCGGAGATGCGCACACGAGCATCAGCTGCTGCTGTATACGCGCGCGCTGAGCGAGTTTTTCCGAGAATCACACGAACGCTTTGCCCTGGCACTGCGTACGTCGCATAAAGCAGTAGCGATCCCCGATACTCGGAGCAGAACGAATACCGCTGCCGCTATTACCGGATCCTAGGCCGATCAACGTCTTACCAATGCTGCCGACTGCTCCATGATCCGTTCCAGTTGCGTCTGACTCGCCAGACGACGTGCACCGTGAATCATCGCTGGTAGCAGCGTCAGCGTTCATCGCGTAGTCGTGCTGCCCAGTTCGCTGAACCACACGACCAGTGCGCTTTGTTCTGGACGCGGTGCATTCGTTGCGCCGTCATGAGCGCGCGTTTACGGCCTGATTCGCTTCTTCATGAACCCAAGCGCCGGATGTAGCAGCTCCAGAGCACACACATCTCCCAGAGCGAGCGAAAGCGAGAGATCTGCGGAGATGTCCCTTCGACTGCAACGCCCAGCGATGCGGTTGAAGGGGTCGCGTGCAGCGTATGCTTCGCGTTGTGTGAGACCTCACCAAAGGCGGATTCGCCGCGCTTCCATCCCACAAGCTTCACCCTGAAGCGTTTTGGAGTTCTGGACTGCCCCGTATGATCTCCCGAATGAGCGAATCATCTCCACAGACCGAACGGAAGAGGGGCAGGCTGAATCGACCGCCGGCATCCGAACAGAGCCACTGGGCCATGACATCTATGGCTCGAACGGCGAGGCAGGTCTCCACGAAGGCGTCGATAAGATCATCGAGACTCAGACCCAGCAGATTAAAATCTTTCTTGTCCATAAGCATGAGGCGCTCGGATTCAGATGTGAACAGGCCTTCGCCGACCTTGACGGAGAGATTGGTGCCGAGTTGCTCCCAACTGTTGTTGCCGGGCTCTTTTGCGAGCGGTGCGCGAGCTCGGCGCGCGTAGAGACCGACGGGCACAAAGCCGTCCGGCCCGCCACAGATCATCAAGCGGAGATCATTGACGTAGATGTGACCGCGCTTATCCGGCATGGTACCCACATGATAGAGGCGACTGTAGGATTCGACGGAGCCTGCTGCTGATGTGCCGCTCCCTGCGGAAGACCATTCATGGTTCGAAATCAGCGCTTGCACGATGTACTTGTCGTATCGGTTCGGACGCTTAGATTCGGCCTCGTAGAATCTGTCAAACTCCTCCTGGGAAGTGATCGTGAAAACACCTTGCCCTGCATTGGAGTATGGAACCTTGATTGCGGCAAAGCCGCCGAGGCGATCAACCCATCGCCTGAGCATGTTCAAGGGCACGTCGCGGATCGTCAGTGGCGTGCGAATCTCCAGGCCGCAAGCCATCAGCTCCACGTTGGCATTGTCGTAGGCTTTTGCTGCAACGAGCTTGTTGCGCCCGCCAGCAAGACATGATACAACAGAATTGGTGATGATCGTCTGCGTGTGCACCGGTATCCGGTTCCATGGGCGCTGGGTCACATAGCGCAGCGCCGCCCGAATCGGCACAACGTCGGCTGTGTCGTCGTCTCGGAGGATGCCGTTCTTACCTGCGGTTGTCGATGCCGCCTCGGAGCGCAGAGCTGGCTGTGCTTCGCATGTTTGCTTTCGTGAATCCGGCGGGAGTACAACGCTTACGCGGTTACGAGCTGCACAATTGTTTGCGCCATTCGGAATCATACTCTCCAGCAAGTGTTCTTTCGGTCGCCGAACGTATAGAATGCCATTCTTGAAAAAGGCATACGATCGTCCGTTCGCCACGTTTGTACCGCTCGAGGTCGCAGGCGCGCTCGTCGGGCTCCCGTCTGTAGCGCGTATTCCGGTCGTCGCTTGACCCCGAGCACCGTCGGCGAGCGTTCGCAACTCGGGTTCGGCACAGTCGGCAGCGTTCTCTTCAAGCATCGGGACGAGATAAACCTCCTCGTTGGTGAGCTCAGCCAAACACGCTGCGTATCCGCTGGCTTCCATGGGATTTTTGTCAAAGAGAACGGCTAATTTGCCTCCAGCAATGGGCTGCTCCGCTGGCGACTCCAACCGTGACAGCAGTGCTCGCTGTAGCAGCGTTCGATAGCCTCCGTATTCATCTTGGTCATCGAACAGCGGTGTCGACTTTTGACCACTGGGACAACTATTGGTTTCAATGACCACCATGCACTTCCGCTGGGATCGTGAGTCCACAACGTGCATGAGGTCGCAGCCGGCCCAGCGCAAGTATCGCGGCGAGTAGGCCAACAGGCGTCGCAGCTCCACTGGGTCGACCCGCGTATTCAGGTGCGTATAACGAGACACGATGCGCTCCCGGGACAAGCCCATGAAGAAACGCACAGACGGATGAATTTGAGCATTAAGACAGCGCGGATAAAAGTGGCGCTCGGGTTCAAAGTCTCCTGGTCGCACGGTGCGAAAACGAAACGCAATGCGAGAGGCCGCTGCTGACGCAGCTTTCGCTGCTGCCGCCGCTACCTGCTCCTCCTCATCGGCGTCAGCTACCAGCTCGGTACCGGATCCGTTCCCGCGGCTCCTGCTGGAACCCAAGGCATCATCCGTTTCGTCAACCGGTGCTGGTGTAACTGCAGCTGGCGGAGGTGCGGTAGGCGCAAACCCCGCGTCATCTACCAACGACTTTGCTTCTGCGCCACTTGGCGGCAGATTCTCAGACTCTGCCATAACTCCTGTCATTAAGAAAAGATCAATGGGATCAGCCCCGGGTGTTGTCCACAGAAACGAGGCGTACCTGAACCGTTCAACACGAATACGTTGCTTGGAGGCGGGGGTCCTGAATCCGACAAGCGCGCGCGGGTCAACGAACGGAAGCGGCGGCACGCATTGCACGCATTGCACGCATATCTGGAATCTGCGTGCGCAGCCGCCGTCGGTGTGTTTCTGGGTACCTCGCGCCCTCGGACTGCATGTTTATCTGCGGACGTGCAGGCGGATCCTCGTCTTTCTGGACCGATCACCTGCTACTGGATTCAGCTTCTCCTAGTACAGTTCGGTCTTGAGGGAGTGCTCCACAAAGCTGGCTCGCGTCAGCTTGTCGGGTCTCTTCTTTAGCAGCGTATATCTCCTGATATTGATAGCAGCGTTAAAGTCTCGGTTCACGAACGCCATACGTTTCTTGCCGTTACTGGCTGTACTCGTTCATGCCAGGGGTCTTCGAACTTTAGACCTCCGTCCCATTTGCTGTTCTGTTAGCGCTCCGTACTTTTTTATATCCCCGGGGCTCCCCTGGCACTTTTCCTTCTTGATCCTCTGGAGTGTGCGCCCCAGCTCATGGTGCACATACGATGCTCGATACTCATTTACAGGTATCGTGACAAAACGGGGTGCGCATTTCTCGTTCGCTCTCGGCGTTGGAGCTCGGGTAGTCCCTTTTTCCACGCCTAGCGCCCTGATCGGTATGCTACGACGAGCCTCTGCCTCTCGTCGTCCTTGAGGGCGCTTAACTGATTGAAAAAGTTGGCGAATGCACGCTTCTTCCACAGTACAGATTCGTACGTAGACGAGCCCACCGAGGCGTTGTATATTCTTTCCACAGTGCCACGTCATGTGCAACGCGAACTTTAATGAACTCCAGAAGAGCTAGAAAGTCCGCTCCCCGGCCCGTCACCTGGCTGATCGCTTCCAGGTGCTCTTTCAATCCTGCGTTCCACGCCCCACTTTTCTTCTTTGCATTCATCACACCGAATTCTCGGTAATA
>Ga0080006_1102034_pt1 | contig 36360 bp, 37 predicted proteins | sample RS3BMetagenome_FD_69209 | JGI IMG/M metagenome (GOLD analysis project Ga0080006, IMG submission 69209) | Ferric oxide microbial mat and aquatic microbial communities from Rainbow Spring, Yellowstone National Park, USA - RS3B (SPADES... ...
GCTTCTTTGAGAGCCTATCGTACGAAAGCATCGATTGGCAGAAAGGAGAGAGAGCAGAAAGGGTTGAAGGTCAACGACCGTGCACAATCAGCTAAAATCTCAATTACGCCTAAGGTCTAATACATAAAAAATCAGATTGTCTAGCTGTAGGCCTAATTGTACAAAACATAAATCAGCTCCATGCAAGGTTAATCTGAGAGGTACGTTACCAATGCCGACTGCTTTCTAAGGTGATGACAGAGAAACTGGTAGTGTATGTTTACGTGAACCAGATTTAGGTTTGACCATTTGGGGCGAAAGTGGTTTGTAATGCAATCATCAGTTAGAGGACAAAAACCTTACCATCGCACCTCGGGCACCTTGTTAAAGTGCGCACCGCGCTAAGATGGCCTAACTATTACTACTAGCGCATATGAACTATTGTGGCCATACCTTCTAAGCATGATGATACGGTCTCCTGTCCTTCAGCCCCCAGTACACTATCTTCAGAAGCTTGACACATGCAGCAACTATGGCTTTTGAGGAACCCTTCTTTCTTACTAGTCTGTCTATTTTTATTAGGTGTGTGGAGTGATTTCTTGATAAATAAAACAAACTAACATAGTTTTATATACGACTGTGATATAGCCTCCCTGCAATGAGACGTCATGCAATAATATGGTCAATAGTTGTCGTCTCAATCATCTCGATATCGTCCTTGACTATTTCGGGCGTTTTTCCTGTATACGCTCAATCAGGCGGACCTCTGAACTGGAACACAAATTCTAATTACGGAGTTAACTGGGATTATATATCACAATCCAATATTACTCCCGACAACGTCAAAGCTCTTAGTTTGAAATGGGTCTTTAGCACACCAGCTCCTGCACCTTCGGGTTCAGGTCTGTTTCCAGCAGAAGGGGTATGCTGTACTCCTATAGTTGAGAACGGTATTGTGTACCTCTTGACTAATTATAATACCATATACGCTCTAAATTCTAATGACGGATCTCTCATTTGGCAACAGAATATACCACAATCATTCAATAACCCCATGTGGGTACCTGGCACTAACAATACAAACGCTGGTCTCGGCTTCCATTATCATAATATGGATATGTTCTATTCGTCCCAGACACTTGGTCAGCCACTTATATGGGTGACCACAGACAATTACACGACGTTCGCCTACAACGCTCAAACAGGTAAACTTGTACTGGAATTTACTCCCTCATTCCCACTCCATGGACAGGATGGCAACATGGGTTGGTACACGCCGGGCCCTCACGGAATTCTTCTTGATGACCATGATCATATACTCATAATAGGTAATTCTGGCTTGGAAGACGCTGATGAAGGCCGAGGGTTTGTCGATGGATACTTGATCAATTCAACAACTCCGACTTTGCTGTGGCAGACACCTATTATACCTCCCCAAGACGGAAGCAACCCCAATTGGGATTACCAGCAGATACAAAATATGGTTGGTGCCTGGATATTCAATGGAACGGGTGCAGTTAATCTAAAGGCTTTACCTCCAGCTGAGCTTAATGCCACTGTGTATGATGATTGGGGATTTGCAAAATACTCTACTTCATCTCAATCTTACGCTGGTACCTCCCCAGGCTGGGGAGGTCCATGGGCTTACAACGCAACAACAGGGATAGCATATATAGGAACTGAGCAAGCTTCACCAGACGCAAATGCCACCTATAGACCCGGTCCTGACCTGTGGTCGGACTCGGTTCTTGCAATTAATATGAAGACTGGTCAGATAGTATGGGGATTCGAAACAAATGCTCATGATGTCGTCGATTACGACTGTTCTTGGTCTGTTATGCTGGTGGGCAATGATGTAATTAAGGGTTGTAAAGATGGCGTAATGTACGCTCTTAATCAGGCTACGGGCGCTCTTCAGTGGTACTTCAATCCACCTACTAGTCCGAGAGACAATACCCCGTTCCTGAATCCGCTAAACGCATCACAAATGCAGAAGGTCTGGCCTTGCGGAAGTTCTTTGAAGCCCTGTTTAGTAAACCCTGGAGTAACCGGTGGAATAGAGTCTGATCCAGCATACGACCCACAGCTAAACTACATATATGTCGTTACTTACAACGCACCCAGCTGCTATGTCCCTGATGGCGTTCCTCCATCGCCAGCCTTTCCTGCTTCAATATATGGTTCGGCGCTCGGAATAAATACCACAAGTTTGGCTGCATGCGGCATCACAGCTTCAGGAGGAGCAGTAAATAACCTCACAGTTTATGCCTTGAATGCTAACACAGGCAAACCAGTTTGGAGCTACAGTTACCCATTGCCCTTCAGAGGAGGCATCACTGTGAGCAATGGCGTGTTGTACATTCCTACCGAAGACGGTCACATATTGATGTTAAACGCCGCTACGGGGGCGCTCATTGACGACTATCTCGTAGGTTCGGCAATGGTACAACAACCGGCCATTGCTACAAATGCTAACGGAAGTGTGGTATTGATTCAACCAGTAACCTCCGTAGGAGGAATTGCCGGGTTTGCTCCGATTCCTGGGGAAGTGTTAGCATTACAGCCAATATCGTCCGCCCCCCCAGTCGTACAACAAGTAACTCAAGGCATTAATCCCTATCTCTTCTATGGATTGATTGCTGTGGCAGTGGTCTTACTGATCGCGTTAGTTGTTGTAGCAGTAAGCAGAAGACCTAGAAATGTAAATCAAGGTACATCACAGTAACCTAAACTAATTTTTTTCCAAAATAATAAGGTAGTTATAACTATAGTGCTATGACCGTTAAATATTTTCGCGTATAATTTGGGCTGTAGCATAACTCGGTAGTGATATATCTCTATATTTCTTCCCCCCATGCAACCCCTGTCAGAATGATGTGAACTTTTGGTACAGCATCACCTTAAGCGATGCTTCTATCTTCTGTGCGAGAAACTTCTTAGAGCTTACGCTATCGCCCAGAACCCTCTTGAATGCGGATATCACTATCTATCTTCTATACAATCCATCTGTTGCCGTGTTCCTTTACTTCCATCCATCCATCGGGAGGTAGCATAGAAAATTGTGTAAAAGGGGGAGGTTGGAGGGGGATTCAGTACGGATAAAATATTGGACGATCAGTACGGGCAGGATGATGATTATAATGGTGGTGGTAGTAGTAGGGATATGCCCAAGTCTTCATCAAAGCTGGATGACGAGATGAAAGAACTGATTGAAAAGGCTGCTGAGGGATATTCCAAGAGAATCCATGATGGCGAGAAAAAAGATAGGGATCTCTGACATCATATCTGATGTCATGTCAACCATAATGAAGAAGGAGAGAGAATTCTTCCTTCCAGCAAGAGAATCAGTATGAAGAGGCAAATGGATTCTATTCAAGGAGCCTTCAGCTTGCAATAGGAAAATTGGACTTGAAGAAAGATACCCAGAATAAGGATAGGAAATAACTTCAGGCCTGCATTATTACCATCCAAATGAAAGAGGGTTGATAAGGACTACGAGAATCTTTTACTTGCTCTGCTTACAAACGGCTATTCACAGACACAGATACAAAGAGCATTGCACGCTCTGAACCTTCCATATTCCCAACTATGACCTGATTTAATCTTATCTTTTTTGCTCAAACGCTCTTTCCTTTATGACACCTCCCTCAAGAGGCTGGCACCCAACTATTCGGGGATATCCCCATCATCCATTATTCGCCCCTACGAGGCGCCTTCTTCCTATTCAGGACTCGAGGATGTCCTCATGCGAACAGCCAAGGATGGAGCTCCTCGTAGGTTATATTCCTCTTGAGCACCCAGTACGCATAGGAGACGAGCTTTCTTGCAACAGCTATTATCGCCTTCCTCTCGCCTCTCCTGCGCTTCACCCTCTCGTAGAACTCCCTTATGTGAGGGTCCTTCCTCACAGCCACCCTTGCGCACTCCACAAGGTTCCTTCTAAGCCATTTGTTACCCTTCTTGGTTATATGCCCTAGATGTGTTGTATCGGCACTATCATCGAGCCATGGCACTAGCCCTAGGTATGCACATGCATGCTTCGAATCAGGGAACCTATCTATATCATCAAGGACGCATGCAAGGAACAATGCGGTATAGGGAGCTACACCTGGGATGGTATCTAGCAATTTCGCCCTATGATCATCAGCCACTATGCTCTTTATCTGTCTATCAAGCTCCTCTATGGTTGATTCTACAAACTCTAGCTCCTTTAACCTGAGGTCTATCTCCCGAATACGAAGCTCCTTCACCTTATCCCTCCATTCGTCACTGAATGGACGTTCATCTTCAATGTCTATCCCTCTTCTCTTCAGGAGCCACCTTATAGTTGTCCTGAGCTCTCCGCTTCTTAGTCCATATGCAACCCTGTCATTGACGACGTAAAGTTTTTCCCTTGTCTCCTTATCCCTTATATGTGCCAATGGTAGATAATTCATCCTCAGCAGGTCACCTAAAATCCTTGCATCATTTCTATCATTCTTCGTAGAGGATTGGGATATAAGATTTAGCTTGTTCGGATTCGCAACATATACCTTGCATCTATCGATAGATGATAGCCTCTCATATATCGGATGTATGAAGCCAACAGACTCTATAGCTACATGCTTCTTTCCTTCGATTGATGAGATAAACTCCTCCAGTTCACCTGTTGGTACTCTATCCTCAAGGAGAAGCTTTCCACTCTTCTCAAGAACAGCAACCTGCGATTCTCTTTCGTGAACGTCTATACCGACGTACAGTATAGAATTACGGCTCATACATCTCCTTCTAACATACTTATTCATTAGGTCATAGGGTCAGGAAAGAATAGAGGAGCTTACCTCGCTGATTCATGAAAGGTTTGAAGTGTTCAGAAATAGTCCTTTGCCTCATACACTCTTTGCCGTGTTCATAGATGCCTACCATGCGAAGATGAGGGATGATAACAACAACAACAACAACAATGATGCAGGCGGTGGAAGGATAAATGATGTTACTATATTCACCGCATTAGGTATAGATTGATATCGAAGGTCACAAATCCATACTGGGCTTCTGGGCGAATGAAGGGGACGAGAACAAAGCCTTGTGGGCTGATGTATTGCAGCATATGGTAACGAGAGGATTAAAGAGGGTTCTTATCTTCGTCACAGACGACTTCCCTGGTGTAAAGGAAATCATCAAGAAGCTCTATCCTTTTGCCGATCATCAGCTCTGCTTCTTGCATATGCAGAGAAACCTCAGGATTGACCTTCCAAAGAAGGTATATTCAGAGATAAAGTCAAGCCTTTCTTTACCTGGCTAAAGAAAGCTCCACAAAGGAAGGGAAGGGGGATTGAAGCATTTCAACGATGCTTGCTCTGTAATAGAGAAGGTGGATAGATCTTATGCAGACAGGTTGATAAGTAGGGCCGATAAATAATTACCTTGCATTTCTATCATATCCATCAGAGGTAAGAAAGTTTGTATATACTACAAACGCTATAGAGAGCATAAACTCTGGTCTTGATTACATCAGCAGAAGGGAACTGGGAGGATACTTCCCTTCAAGGCAGTCATTTGATGTAAACTATTTCGTCCAGATAGTGAATATGAGTGAACGATTCGTGGATGAGGGCACCTGTTCCCATGATATCATCCAGGTCATGTCATACGAGCTGAGGCAGATGCTTGCCATGAAGTATGAACTAAAGGAGGTCTTATACAATGTTTATGAGTAGTCTCACCGAACCCTGCCTACTGATATATCAACTGAATCTGCAATGTACTTGTTTGCAAGTCTATCCTGAGATCCGGTTTTAATGCCCCATACGATCTTATTACCATGAAGTTAAGCTATCCCATATAATCCACATTCTCCCTATACGTTCCTCTAAAAGTCGCTTGGTATACTCTTTCTTATTATTCTGCCTATCCCTGCTAAAGGATACTACAGTTTCCAGATAAAATATAACGAGAAATCTGCCTAAATAATTCTAAACCGAATCTTGCCGTCGAAACACCATAAAACAAAGTGACGCCAGTGTAACTAACCAAACCAACAAGGTTAGTAACAATATGTAAACTGCTTGATCGCCAAAAACTGAAAGCAAAGTCGAACCAGTAACGCCGAGTTGAGAAGGGTTGGTAAGCAGGATGTTGTACTCCGTCTGCGTCCCAATCACCGAAAGAATCCGGCTCGATTCTGGAGGATCGAGAACAGTAAACCCTACCATATAAGGAGTAGCGTGGGTGGTGTTAAGAATAATTCCTAATTGTCCGAGGCTAGAAACAACTGAAAAAAGAAACCAAAGGGCTATAGCTATTCCCAAGGCGGTTTCCCTCCTCTTTGTTAGTATCGATACGAGGGTAGCTAGCAATAACATTATTGCATTCAGCAGCAACGCGATAAATACCACCTCTGCCATTACAAAGTAATGAATTATAGAAACACGATAGGCTACAATCGCGGCGATACCGTACCCGATGATCAACACACTCGTTGTTGCGAGCGTCAACCCACTTAGTTTAGCAAAGAGATAACCTTGTCGTGATATTCTGGTAGAAAGAATATACTGCAGAGTGCCACTTTCTCTTTCCTGTACTATCGAGATCGCACCCATAGGTAGTGCCAAAAGAGGCAGGTAAGGAAAGGTCAAGGAGACCAAGTATGAGAGATAAACGGGCAGGTAGTCAGGAGGCAGATAATTCGCTGACAGTTCGACGAGGGTCGGGATATTGATGGCAAGGAAGAAGAATATTATACTGAAAATGATTAACCATTTTTGTCGCAACGATTCTTTGAAGTAATGAAATATTAGCGGCCTTATGGAATATTCACTTGTCATACGAGTTACTCCGAATAATTCTGATGTATTCAGATTCAATGCTAAACTGTTCGACGATAATATCTTCTATCTTAATTCCACTCTGAACCATGCTGGTCAGAAAGCGAGCTTTATCATCAGTCCTTAAAGTTAGATAAATCCAACCATCTTTGAACTCTGCTTGCTGTCCAAACGAGTTCGCAATAATTCGAACTTTTTCTTCTTGGCTGTGTGGGATTTTTATATACATTCGATCTTTTGCACCGACCAGATTGAGAATTTCGTCACTTGAACCCTGGGCCACTATCCTCCCTGAATTAAGTATCATGACACGATCTGATAATACGTCCAGTCCAGACAAATGAGTTGATATCAAGAAAGCCTTACCGGATTCCTTGAGCTCTTCAAGAAGTTTCTTGAACTCCAGCTGACCCTCCAGATCAATATTACTAGTCGGTTCGTCAAGAATCAACAATGGCGGATTTCCAAGCATTGCTATGCTGAGGCCTAATCTTTGGCGCATACCGCTTGATAGGGCCTTAACCAGTCGATCCTTCAGGCTACTCAGTCCAGCCATCTCGAGCGCGCTTTTAACTTCGTCCTTAGTGGCTCCTTTTAGGCTTGCCATAAGGGTTGCATGTTGACTCACGGTAAGTGTTTCATAATACGAAGAAAGCTGTGGAAGGTAACCAATTTTGGCGCGGGCTAAACTCCCTTTGGATTTTGCATCTATTCCGTCAACCATAATATTTCCTCTGTAGTTGAGAAGACCTAATATGCACTTGATTATTGTGGTCTTACCAGCCCCATTTGGTCCTAGTAATAAAACGGCTTCCCCCCGGTTGACTGCGAATGATACACCATTCAATACTTGCGTCTTACCAAAACTTTTGTACAAGTTTATGACCTTAAGTATCTCAGTCATTTCTCTACAATATAGAATCGAGCGGTACTCCTTTTAGGCTTTGCTCTAAAGACCTATTTTTAGAAGGAGTTATTCAAATATAGTGTGCAAGCTTATCTTTAGGAAGCCCTCTCTTGCCCCTTAGGGAGGAGCAGACTTGGTCAATCAAAAGAATGAAGTTATGGCATTTTCATATCCCTTTAAATCGGAAAGTAGAGCTTTATTTTACCTTTAACTATTTTCTCTTACGCCCTTAAAGTATTCGAATGACTTATATGAGCATGATCTTCACAAACTAATGTGAGAAGAGTTATCTTTGCCGCTGGGCTCTACGTCTTATTAATAGGGGCTGTAATGCCTTTCTTACTGGACCAGCTCTCCACCGTTACCTTCAGGGGGGATATACCCCCATGGAGAATGGCTTCCGTGCCGTTGTTCATAGCAGGCTTAATACTCATAATTCTTGGGCTTGCAACCAGTGGTTCGAGCAGGCTACAACAAACTGATGTTTCCAAGCTGTTTGGGTACGCCGCTCTGCTAAACGTAATAGTAGCTATTATATTCATATCACCTGTTCTCGTTCCTACTCTGGAGTTCCCAATACTAATCACGCGTTGGCCCGGGATTTACATGGTGGCCGCATACACTTCATTTCTTGTGGTTGGGGTACTGGGTTCCCTGGGTTGGTCCCTGATGTATTCTAACGTCTCAAGAATCCTCGACGCAGAAATATTTGACAGAGGATTGGCTTTATTGCAGTTCGTATTATATCAGTTTGGAATATACGGATTGTCAGTGTTTATGTTCTGGGGGGGATACACCGGCAGCAAGCTATCTTACGAAGGTGGGGGGGATGCACTCGTGGGTATCGTCATGGAATCAAATGTTATACCTTCTGCTCTTTTCATATATACCATAATGTTCGCCTCCGCGATTGGTGTAGTTACCTTATTATCTGGGAAACAAAGGAAAGAGGTCAAAGCCACGCTTCCTTCTCGGTAGATATTGCTATTACAAGATTCTTTCATAAAATATTTTGACTGGAAATGCCTAGCGGTATTTCATGGAGTCGTCAGCGCTGATTATTGTTGATGTCCAGAATGATTTCCTAGAAGGCGGTGTTTTGGGTGCTCCTAGTTCGAGATTGATCATTCCAATAATAAACCAGTATATTAGAGTCTTCGAAGAGAAAAATATCCCCATATACGCTACCCGCGACTGGCATCCCCCGGATCACATTTCGTTTATTATGCGTGGCGGCAGATGGCCGCCACATTGTGTCAAAGGCACACCAGGCGCAGAATTTCCCAAAGAACTGCGCCTCCCCAAATCGACACATATTGTATCAAAGGCCACAGAGCCAGATCTGGAAGCCTACTCGGGTTTTCAAGGAACTGACCTTGAACAGATGCTTAAGCTTTCTGGAACAACCGAATTATATGTGTGTGGTATTGCGACAGAGTACTGTGTCAGGTCAACTGTACTCGATGCGATCAAGAAAGGTTTTTCCACAACTCTTCTCCTAGACGCCATCGCACCAATTGAGAGGTCAGATAGCGAGTCCGCTATTAAGGAAATGCGACAAGGCGGGTGCAAAGTCGCGAGATTAGATGATATTTTGAACATCATTTAAGTGTATAGATAATGGTTTTCTTCAGTTATAGGATAGCTCATGCATTGAGACGTAATTGATCCTTAACATCAACTGCAGCATAACAAGTTGACTATATCAAGATATGAGATGTTTACTCATGGCAGGCTTGTTCATGATTCGTCACGCATGGTATTAAAATATGCAATGATATGAATTATTGCAATACGTAACTTGACAGATAAAGAAGGAGAAGGAGAGAAGGAGAAAAATGGAACAAAGAAAATCAACGATGACAACGATTCCTTTTCTACAGCAAAAGGTCATTTTCCTTCTCCTTCATCGTCATCAAGGAAGGACTTTCAATATGTTGTACTGACAATAGGTGTTCATACGAAGATATATTCGGCTGCAAAGATCATACATAAACACGACATAGGAGAGATATCATTCTTTCCATCTTTGGTCAGCCAGACAAAGAGGAACTGCAATGCGATGCAGATCATGGTAGTTGATTCATTGTATGCATCAAGGGAAGCATGCAGCACAGTGGCAGGATATGGAGCGAAGCCTTACTTCTTGCCCAGATCAAATTGCACATTAAGAAGCTATGGTGTAAAGGCATACTCTACGATGCTTCATGAACTCATGGATGATACATAGGGATGGCTTGAGACATACCATATGAGGTCCATATCAGAAACAGGAAATTCATTGGATAAGCAGAGATTCCCTCTCAGGATTAGAAAAAGAAACTTATGTAGAAGGGACTCTGAATCCTTTCTCAGAAAGAACGTGCACAAAATTAGACAGTATTCCTACCTGAAATATACCGAGCCAGAACTTGTCGAACCATTAGGGAATTGAATTACGTCCCAAAGCTGATAGCTCAGACACGCTTAAATAAAACAAGTTATTCTCTCACAATGAAATGGTGCTCGATAGTTTCACCGACTGGTTGATACTGCTCGCGGTCGTACTTGTACTGTTCGGAGGGGCATCGAAGATTCCCGAGCTCGCGCGTGCAATGGGAAGGGCCGTGGGTGAATTTAAGAAGGGTCAGGCTGAAATAGAACGGGAAATTAAAGACATGGCCTCCACCCAGAACACAAGTTCTTCATCAACCAATCAGCCTGTCCAGGGCCAGGCTGGCAGTCCCGATCGCACGAAAAAAGAATGACTGCACAACATGCATTAACATATTGATCAGGGAAGTAATATCCGAAGGGTTGGCTGACCGCGATGGCAACCGAAGCGAAAGCCACAGGCGAGAATATGTTTTCTCATCCGTTTTTCAGCCATCTATCTGAGCTTCTTCACAGAATAAAGGTCGCCGCGGTGGTCACCATAGCATTCTTCGCATTCTTCTTCCTTTTTGAACCCAAAACCTTTACGGCTGGTGGAATCCAGCTCATCTACCCCTACCCCAGCCTCTTTACCAGCTTCAGCACAGAATTCTTCAATTTGATGAGGTCTCAGCTGCTGCCACCCCAGATGATCCTGATAAACATCAACTCGTTCGACGCCTTCACCGCGAGTGTTTATACCGCGGCCGCACTTGCCCTGATTCCATCGATGCCAGTCTGGGTGTACGAAATTGGGGCATTTGTAGGTCCCGCGCTAACGGATAAAGAGAAGAGAGTCATACAGTATCTTCTTCTTCCCGCCGGGGCACTTTTCGCCGCCGGGGTGGTGTTCGCTTACTGGGTGGTTCTACCCGTGCTTTTCAGGTTCCTGTACTACTTTATAGTTGGATTCAACGCTTTGCCAACGATAAGCATAATGTCGTTCATCACGATGGCACTCGCCTATATGCTGGCTATGGGACTGGCCTTCGAACTCCCGGTCGTGATGGTCGGCCTGACATATGTGGGGGTTGTTCATTATGGTGCTTGGTTTAGGTACTGGAGATACGCCGTCGTGGGAGCTTTTTTTGTTTCCCTTCTAATATCCCCCCCTGGGGCGACCGGGGGTATAATCGAGATATCGATAGGGCTTCTGCTTTCCGCACTATACCTGGTGGGGGGTGTGGTAGCTAGGTTTGTGGAGGTTCGCAGAAGTAGATCAACTTACACTGTTCAGAGTGAATAACAGGCTACTTTACACGGTTAGCACGAAACGATTACACAGACCCCGTTCTACCTCTATTATAAGATATCTTATCCAATGAAACGTTATCACCCTATTCTGAGGGTTAATTGCCTTAAAGATATATATACTACACACAAGACGGGAGTTTTTAGAGTTTAGGCATGGCCGTAACACAACTACTTGACGAGAGGGAGGCGCCGAAGGGCGTCAACCTGATTAGGAAGACTCAGAGTATTTGTCCAGAGTGTAATCGGATTCTTCCTGCGTTTGTTTTTGAGCGGGATCACAAGGTGTACATGACGAAGACCTGCCCAGAGCATGGCGAGACCGAAGAGCTTTACTTCGGAGACTACGACATGTACATGCAGTTCAGCACATACTGGTCAGACGGTAAGGGTACACACGCCCCGAACGTTAAGATTGAAAATTGCCAGTGTCCGGCGAACTGCGGTCTTTGCAGCAACCACCTTTCCCACACAGGGCTCTCAAACATCATAGTAACGAACAGGTGCGACCTGACCTGCTGGTACTGCTTCTTCTATGTAAAGAAGGGACTTGAGGGTGCTTACGTATACGAACCCACCCAGGAGCAGATAACCATGATGGCTCGAGCCCTAAAGGCAGAAAGACCAGTGCCTGGTAACTCCGTGCAGATAACAGGCGGTGAACCCACACTAAGAGAAGACCTTCCCGAAATAATAAGGATAATCAAAAGGGAGGGGGTTGATCACATACAGCTCAACACAAACGGAATAAACATAGCACTTCACCCTGAGCTTGCCAAGATCTACAAGGAGGCAGGCGTAAGCAACCTGTACATGAGCTTTGATGGGGTGACGGCCAAGACGAACCCGAAGAACCACTGGGAGGCTCCCTACGCGATTGAGGCTTGCAGAAAGGCGCACCTCGGCGTTGTTCTTGTGCCAACCGTGATAAAATCAATAAATGACCACGAGCTGGGCGGCATAATCGATTTTGCGAAGACCAACATCGATACAGTCAGAGCCGTAAACTTCCAGCCCGTCTCCCTGACGGGGAGGATGAGCAAGAAGGAAAGGGAAAAGTACAGGATAACCATCCCTGATTGCATTCACAGGATTGAGGAGCAGACGAACGGGGAGGTAACTGCTGACTCTTGGTTCCCCGTGCCGAGCTGCTCACCAATCACCCACTTTATCGAAGCCGTTACAAAGAAGCCTCAGTACGAGCTTTCCATCCACTTCGCTTGTGGCGCCGGAACCTACGTATATCTGGACAACAACAAGAAGCTCGTTCCGATCAGTAAATTCGTCGATATAAGGGGTCTGACAGAATACCTGGACGAGAAGTCTGAAGAGATCAACTCTGGCAGGAACAGATGGATAACCCTTGCCACATCAGCTACAAAGATCATGAGCTTCATCGACAAGGAGAAGCAGCCAGAGGGGCTGAACATGGGTAAGATGCTGTTTGACGCACTTGTTAGGCACGATTACTCAGCCATCGGCCAGTTCCACCTGAAGAGCCTCTTCTTGGGTATGATGCACTTCCAGGACAAGTACAACCAGGACGAAGAAAGGCTTCAAAGGTGTGATATTCACTACCTTACACCCGACCTCCGAATCATCCCCTTCTGCAGCTTCAACGTGATCCCTGAATGGTACAGGGACAGGGTTCAGAAGAAGTTCGGTGTACCGGTGGAGGAGTGGGAGAAGCAGACTGGCGAGAAGCTTGAAGCCAAGCTGTACAGAGGAGAGCTGAGAAAGGTAAGGCCGGGTCAGAAGGTGGAGATGTCCTGCGCCACTTCTGAGATCTTCTCGAAAGTAAGTAACCTGCAGTAGGCGGTTTTGTTTAAAATTGATGCCTTCACCAACCAGCGAAGCTAAGGAGCTGGGTCGATCCACAAGAATCGAAAATTTTGTATGCATTCCCTCGCGACCGAACCTTGGAAAGGATCAGCCCCTGGACGTAAAGGTCAGGTTCGATATAAGGGGAGGCCTTTACGAGGTTTTTAACAGGGAGACCTGGCAGCATGCCTATGAAAAACATGACACTCTTCTCAGACTCATGTTCAGGATCGGTGTGTATAGGAAGTCCACTGGCTTCATAAGCACGGCTGTAATTAAACCGATAAAATTCGTGAGAAAGGGAAAGCTTTACTGGACAAGAAACCCTGACCTGACGGACAACGTGACAAACAGGATTTGGGCCTTCATGGTTACCGAGGATGGCGCACCAAAAATATTCGACTCTGAACGTGACCTTCGCGACACGCTGTTCGGCATCGAAAGGCTTTTCACAATATCTCAGGATCATCTGAAGCCCGGTCGGAATGTATTCTTCGCGAAGGCCTGGCTGAAGTGGGGAAGGCACACGTATATTGAAAAAGGTTCCACTTCTGGCAGCTCAAGGCCTTTCGAGGTAACTGTGGAGTAAATCCTTTTCTTCGATCCTTTCTGGGCTGATACCGATAAGGCAACCACTTCATAGGGTGGGGTCCGGTCTTAATTTGTCCTGCCCAACCATGTAGTTTTGCTTAACGCTTATATCGTATATCCCTCTTCAGGTCGTGGACAGAGTGAAGTTGGAGGGAAATCCAATTGGCGAAATATGATGGCGTCATCAACCAGGAGCTTCTGACGGTAGAGGAGAAGGAGAACGAAGTCACCCTGATATTCAGGGACAACAGATACCTTTTCATCAGGCTAATAGATGGAAAGCTGGTTACAGAAAGCGTGCCCGAATAAATATACCCACCGACAGCGGATAAAACTTTTTACCCCTGTCAGCGGTAGTAATGGGCCATGGAGATCGGGCAGAAGGCTCTTGAAGCCCTTCAGAAGCAGGGTCTCTCAGATTATGAGATAAAATCTTACCTCTCTCTGCTTCAGAACGGTGCCCAAACTGCCGCAGAGGTCAGCAAGTACTCCTCTGTTCCATATTCGAAGGTCTATGAGGTGCTTGGGAGGCTTGAGCAGAAGGGGTGGGTGGAGAGCGATATGGGCAGGCCGAGCAAGTACTACCCCAAGCCTCCAGACGTCGCTCTACAATCGAACAGAATGCAGAGAGAAAATGAATACCGCATGTATGAAGAGGTGATAACAGCCGAGCTGATGCCCATATATGAAAAGAGGGGGATAAAGGAACGTCCCGAGGTATGGATAGTTAAGGGCGAATTCAACATAATAGGAAAGGTGAACGAGATGATAGACAACTGCAGGTCAGAGCTCATGCTGGCTCTTCCTGAAGAGCAGGGCACCTTCACAAAGGGGGCAAACGAGGTCTTTCAGAAGCTTTTTGGAAAGGAGGTCAGGATATCCGTTCTTCTCTCCAACCCAAGCACAGGCAAGCGGCTGCGAAACGCGCTTCCACGTGCTGAGGTCAGGGTTAGAGATGGGATGTTCGGGGGAGGGATAGTCAGCGACGCAAAGCAGGTGATGCTTCTTCTCGGTAAGAGCAGCGAGGGGAGCCCTCACATGGCCATATGGGCAGACCACCCAGGTTTGGCAATGTTCGCAAGAAGTTACTTTGAGTCGCTCTGGTCATCCTCCAAGCCCGTGCTCTGAGGAATTGAGAGCTGACTGTTGACAAGATACCCCGATTCCGGTAAGATAGCTTCCGAGCTTTCAACTCTTCTGAGATATGATCCTACGGTACTATTCGGGTACCTCATTTCGCTCGAAGTGGACGGACCTGTAAATGATAAACTCCTTTCAAGGCTCACGGGGATAGACGAACAGGGCTGCTCCAGAATGCTGGACAAGATGCTTGCTGATGGCCTAGTAATAGAGGGTTCTGATGGCTACCTCCCGCTTCACCCAAGACTCGCTTTAAGCAACCTTTACAGGCTCGCGCTTGAAAAGGACCAGACGGTTAGAGCCTCAAGGGTAAGGCTGGACGCCCTAACGGCCCTTCTTGTAAAGAGAAGGGAAGAAGTTCAGGGATGGTAGGTTGGTTTTTCGTGGAAACCGGCTAATATTTATTAATGCACGAGGGAAACGTGAGTTGAATGTCTTCTCAGCTGACAGAATGCAAGCACAACGTTGTATACGCCGGGGTTATCAATCTGATCAGGGGGTTCGGAATAGTGGGGGCTGTCGATGCTTGGACCTGTACTCTTTGCAGTGAACTTTGGTGCGACGAGAAGAGGATGGAACACCAGGAACTCCCCCCCGAAGTGGGTCTCCCTCCACGCACCCAAGGAGCGGATTGGGTTGCCCTGGTTTGTGACGACGGTTCGAAGCTGGACTGGAACCTGCTACAGCTCAAGAAGGGTCAAACTTTCCAACACGCCTGCAAGGTTTTTACGAATTGCAATCTCAATGTTACAGATGAGTGGACACTCGAATGTGACACGAAACACCCCGGTTTCCACAGGCTGATCAGAGTCAGGCCGAACCTGAACAAAAGCATCTACGTGTGAGGTGACACCGGATTGAAGATCTCGGGGCTGGCTTTCTTGCTGTCCCTTCTTGCGGGGGTTTCTTATTTCCTACTTTTCGGAACCGGGTACGGCTATCCCTCAGCAATCTTCAGTGCAATAGTGGCTGTGTTCAGGGTTCTGACTTCGTTGCCTTCTCTTATACAATCAAAAAGAACCATGGGGATCACACTCGGAAGCTCTGTTCTGGGTATTCTGTACATTGCAGCTCTGCTGACCATCAGCCATCCTGTCTCTTCACTTGCACCCTTGGCGCTTGAAGTCTCCACAGTAATTTCTATCTTGTACATCATAACACACATCGGAAAGGCAAAACAGCCAAGCCCGCTCGATATGCCAGTTTACGGCTAGGGAGGCGATCCAGATGGAGATATACGTAACAGAAGCAAAGATGGGATCCGTGGCAGGGTTTGTACGAGGTTATGCGATCATCGAGGGTCTCAAGATCAAGTTCAAAGGTGTAGCTTTTGGAAGGTACGGGGGACATAACGTGGTTGTCACCCTTCTTCCAGCTTCGGCCAGGGCCGTATCAAACCTCGGATTGGACGTTCAGAATATAGAGCTGGAGCTCCAAAGAAACATAGTTCAGGGGAATTTCACACCGGTACCCAACGCCAAACACACAGGTGATCCTCTGATTGGTCCAAAAAATTGATAACGATATCTCTAGATGCCAGAATTAGGGGTATCTTCATTAATACAGGTGGGATTTAGTTTTAAAAATAATCTGTCGCTGAGTCGAGCCGACTCGAGATAGCAGTCCCTCAGCTTTGGGTTGCTTGGGGCTGAATCGTCTTCTTTCTTGCTCTTCTTCCCTGGCTGGTGTGGCTTCTTGACGTCCTTCTGGTTCTTGGAAGTGTTGATGTGGTGGCATTCTGCGCAGAAATCGCTTCCACAGTCATTGGTGAGGCCTGAATTTCAGATACATTGGTTATTGCACACGTCTGAACAGGAGCGGGGAGAGCCGCAGGATGCTCATCCGCGATAACGGGTTGATGTTCTGCTGCCTGGGTTGCCAAAGTGAGTTCAGATTGTTGAACAGGTACGATCTGTTGTATCGAAGTTTCTACAGCCTGTTTTGGCGCATCCATGAATGACAGATCCCCACCTGAAGGTGAAAATGCCGCGATGGCCGATGCAGGAGGCATTCTGCTTCTTGCTCGATAAGATATTGCAAATGCTACCGTTGCAGCAGAAGCAGCCAGCACCAGCAAGGGAAACAGTATTCCAACCGTCATTTGTATATTCATGACTCATTTACACGCTATCAATAAATGTGGCATTGTCAAAATTAGGTTACGTTTTGCTTACCAAAGTTTGACGGCGGTAAAGCTTCAAGATACGACTAATCTTCGAGCATCTTCGAAAGAGTCTCAGTCGAATTTGTTGGTTGAGAGCAGGCGAAGTTCGAGCAAACGTACACTGTTGCGTTGCCCGAGAGCTCGTTGTATGAAGATGTATAGCTTGAGATGCTATCCACTGGTGGAGTTGAGAACGAAACATCTCTGAGAAGGACCACCTTGTTAGGCAGGAACTTCGACCTAACCGTCGCGAGCAGCTCCTCCACATCCTTTGAGCCAGCCTTTCCCACTATCACAATTTCATGGAACCCCCTTCTAAGTAAAACAGTTGAAAGTAGAAGGAAGGTGTAGGCCGACGGATAGGATCTCAGCTGTTTGGAGAACGCCTTCTCGATGTCTTTGACCTTCTCCTCAAATGATGTGTCACCTGTGATTCTGGAAAGGAGGGTGAGTACCAGCACCATCACCGCGTTACCCGACGGCACCGAGCCATCCTGCGCATCCTTTAATCCGTACTGAACGTCATTTTTTGCACCCCTGCAGAACCCCCCGCCGTCAGGATCCCAGAACCTGTAGGCGAAACGGGCCACCTCAAGACTCGTCTTCAGATATTTCACGTCGAACGTTACCTGATATAGCTCTAACAACCCCCAGGCGAGAAAGGCGTAGTCGTCGAGAAACCCGTCTACGAACGGTTCGCCGTCTTTGAATCCGTGATACAATCCGTTGAATTCCCTTACGCCCCCCACTTCTTTGGTTTTTATGACTCTTCCCATTAGGAAATCGGCTGTCCTCTTTGCTTGAAGTAGGTACTTTTTCCCCTCTTCGCCAAATGCCCAGGCGGCTTTGGAAAGGGCAGCAAGCATGAGTCCGTTCCAGTCCGTGAGGATCTTCTCGTCCCTTGCTGGTCTTGGACGGGTGGCCCTGGCCGCGTAAAGTAACCGCCTAACCTCTTCGTACATCTGCCAGCTTGGCTGTTCACTTTCAGAGTCATCAGGGATCTTTGATAGATGGAGCACCTTCAAGGTTTCAGAACCTGTGTGCAGTACTCCTGCCCCATCAAGCAGAAGACGTCTGCCATCCTCCCACAGTTTGTCTCCCAGAGCGGCCTTGAATTGCTCATCGCTCCAAACATAAAACTTTCCCTCCTCCCCTTCGCTGTCTGCGTCCTCGGAGGAGTAGAATCCCCCCTCCCTCGAGAGAAGGCACTCCATAGCATAGTCCAGCACTTGCTGTGCCGTTCTTCCGAAGATACTCTTACCTGTCGCAAGGTATGCTTCTGTATATGTCGTGGCCAGCATCGCCTGATCGTACAGCATTTTCTCGAAATGAGGAACCATCCACATTTGATCTGTGGAGTACCTGTGGAAGCCGTATCCCACCTGGTCAAAAATTCCTCCAGCCCTCATCTTTGTGAGAGTCTTCTCCACCATTATCAGCGCCGCTTTTGAACGATGGACTTTCCAGTATCTAAGCAGAAACATCAATTTATCGGCTGAAGGAAACTTGGGTGCGACACCAAAGCCGCCGAACTCTTCGTCAAATGAACTGATCAACTGTTCGTAGGCGGCCTCAACATCCTCTTCAGATAAAGAATCACCCTTTTCCGTCTTTGCCAGTTTCTTTAATATGGAGAGCATCTCCTCTCCTTCGTGTATCAGCTCACCCCTTCTGTCCTTCCAAAGCTGCTGAACGCGCGGTATTAAATCGAGCATTCCCACCATTCCCGACCGTGTCTCACGCGGGATGTAGGTGGCTGCAAAGAATGGCTTCTTATCCGGGGTCATAATAATCGTGAGCGGCCAGCCACCGCTTCCGGTCATCAGCTGACAAACACGCATATACAGGTCGTCTATATCCGGTCTCTCTTCTCTGTCAACTTTTATGTTAACAAAGGTTTCATTCATCAATTTGGCAACTTCAGGGTCCTCAAAAGATTCCTTTTCCATGACGGTGCACCAGTGGCAGGAGAAGTATCCTATGCTTAGAAATATCGGCTTGTCCTCACTTAGTGCCTTCTCAAACGCCTCGTCACACCATGGGTACCAGTCAACAGGGTTCGAAGCATGCTTCAAAAGGTAAGGACTCCTTTCGAATCTCAACCGGTTGCCCTGTAACCTTTCCTTTGGGTTATCACCTGACATTGCGAACCACTCTGTTCTGTATATGAATGCACCCTATTAAGCTGGCTGTTCTTCTCGAATGTTAGAAACTATTTTACAAAATATACCACGTCTAAGGATATCGCACAGGGGCTGAATCAGGAAGAAACCGATCCGATCGCTGACGTCCCTGACCGTTGCCTTGGTTGATTAATAGGATAATAGTTCGCAGAATGTTTTTATACCAATCTCATTCGCTGCCCAATCAGTGAGCCAGAGTGAGAGATGTAGGATACAAAACACACCCGATCGATCCACAGTTTCTGTCCAAGCCTGACGAGTATCCGATAACCGGGGAGCACAACGGTCACAAGGTCAGGGCCGAGGGGAAGGTGAGGCTGGATGGTGACGGTAAGCCGTATCCCACCGCATGGGGAATCCATGGAACAAATGTCGCTGTAGATTGGGAGAACTGCGATGCCGACGGCGTCTGTATGGACGTTTGCCCCGTCAATGTTTTTGAGTGGCTTCTTAATCCTGGTCAGGCAGGCACGGGAAAGGATAAGATACTGGAACCAGGTTCTGAGCTTTGGAACAAATACAGGTCTGACAAATGCGACCCTATTCGGGAGGCTGATTGTATATTCTGCATGGCCTGTGAAACAAGTTGTCCAACAGGCTGCATCAAGATAACCTCCCCATGATCTGTGCTTCCCTGTACCTTACGATTTTTGCTCCTTTTTAGACAGTCATACCACGTCATATTCAGAAATTAGTCCGTATTTGTTCATGATTCCGAATTCTGTCTTCTCATGATCTTGTTCATTACATAGGGTAGAATACCACCAGACTCCAAGTACCTGAGTTCAGATCTGTTGTCCACCCTAGCCAGCACCGGAAACTCCACCTTCTTACCATCCTCCTTCGTTGCAGAAACCAAAAGCCTTTCTCCTGGCGACTTCATTCCCGATATCCCTGTTATATCGTAAACTTCGTTTCCCTTTAGTCCTAGGGATTTCCACCCTTGGCCCTCCTCGAACTGAAGTGGGAGGATCCCCATAGCGACGAGGTTACTCCGATGAATACGCTCGAAGCTTTCGGCTATTACAGCTCTAACTCCAAGAAGAAGGGGGGCCTTTGCAGCCCAATCCCTTGAGCTTCCAGCGCCGTACCCCTTTCCCGCCAAAACCAGCAGTGGAACCTTCTCAGAACGGTACCTCTCAGATGCGTCGTAAATCGTCATCAACTCCCCGGACGGAAAGTGTGTAGTCCAACCACCCTCCTTTCCACCGGCCAGCAGGTTCTTCAGCCTGATGTTGCTGAAGCCTCCTCTTACCATCACCTCATGGTTACCCCTACGACTTCCGAAAGAACTGAAGTCCAACAGCTGTACCCCCTGCCCCCTGAGGTACCTCCCTGCGGGCCCGTCGTACGGTATCGACCCAGCGGGGGATATGTGGTCCGTTGTCACCTTGTCCTCAAAGACCGCGAGTACTCTCGCACCTTTGATATCGGTGGGGAGCATTATGGTCTCCGGCTTGAACCATGGAGGCTGCTTGACGTACGTTGACTTCGGATCCCAATCGAAAACATCCCCCACTGGTGCCTGCAGGGCGTTCCATCTTTCGTCCCCCACCGTCGCATCAGAATACCTTTTCCTGTAAAGTTCAGGATTCAGCGAATTGGCAACAGCCCTTCTGATCTCGTCCATGGTTGGCCAGATATCCTTCAGGAAAACCTTCTTTCCATCCTTTGCAACACCCAACGGCCCATTTGATATGTCAAACCCGATGTTCCCGACAAGGGAGTATGCCACAACAAGCATCGGAGAAGTTAGAAAGGATCCCTTCGCCAGAGGATGTATCCTACCGTCAAAATTCCTGTTTCCGCTTAGGACAGCGACGGCGTAAAGGTCTCTACTCTTGATCTCAGCCTCGACTTCGGGAAGCAGAGGTCCGCTGTTCCCTATGCATGTAGTACATCCGTATCCAACAACGTTGAAACCAAGCCTGTCCAGGTAAGGAAGGAGGCCAGAGTTCTCCAGATAATCCGTAACCACCCTTGACCCGGGGGCCATGCTCGTCTTCACAAAGGGTTTAGGAGCGAGTCCGAGATCCACTATCTTCTGTGCCATAAGGGCTGCTCCAAGCATCACAGTCGGGTTGGACGTATTGGTGCAACTCGTTATGGCGGCTATGATAATCGAACCATCCTGAAGTTCGGAACTCCTTAAACTGACCAGTTGCTGATCCCCCGACTCCACCGGTTGGAACCCGTTGTCCACGGATGAGCCGGAGTAACCCGACTGCTGCTGGAACACCTGTTTCTTCTTCCTGTTCTGCTCGTCCAACAACCTCGCAATAACGGCCGGTGCCTTCGATAGAGGTATTCTTTCATCAGGGTTCCTGGGTCCTGCGATTGAAGGTTCCACCCTGCCCAGATCGATTTCGATTATATCTGTATATCTTGGGGTACCTTGGTCAGGGTCGTAGAACATCGCGTTGGCACGTGCGTACCTTTCTACGAATCTCACGTGTTGTTCACTTCTACCTGTCCCCCTGAGGTAATCCAATGTGTTTTCATCGATCGGACAGAAACCCACGGTAGCACCGTACTCTGGGGACATGTTGCCAATGGTGGCTCTGTCAGGTACTGATAGATTTTGGTATCCTTCTCCAAAATACTCCACGAACTGTCCGACAACACCCTTTCTCCTTAGAGCCTCCGTCACGGTTAGCACTATGTCTGTGGGGGTGGACCCCTCCTGCAGGCTTCCTGTGAGCTTCACACCCGTCACCTTCGGGACAGGCATGTGGTACGGTTCACCAAGCATTACAGCCTCAGCCTCTATCCCCCCCACTCCCCACCCGAGTACGGCCATCCCGTTCACCATGGTGGTATGGGAGTCTGTACCTACAAGGGTGTCAGGAAAGACAATTACTTCATCCTTCCCGGCAACTGATATGACGGTAGAAATGTACTCCAGGTTCACCTGGTGACATATACCTTTCCCTGGGGGAAAAACCCTCATGTTTGAGAAGCTTTTCTGGGCCCACTTCAGCAATGAGTATCTCTCCGAATTGCGCTTATACTCCATTTCCAGGTTTACAGGTAGTGCATCCAATGTCCCCCATCTGTCTACCTGAACGGAATGGTCGACGATCAGGTCGACAGGAACTTCGGAGTTCACAATCTTCGGGTCCAAGCCGGCATCCCTTACCGCATCCCTCAGTGCGGCCAGGTCCACGATCAACGGTACCCCTGTGTAATCCTGAAGCAGCACCCTTGAGGGCATGAATGGGAGCTCGGCACCGATTCCGTTCGGCCAGTCCATGATCTTGTAGGCTGCCTCCTTTGCCCCGTCAACTCTATCATGGTTCCTTAACGCGTTCTCCAAAAGCACCCTTATCGAAAATGGTAGTGAATCGACTTCACAGCCAAACTCCTTCGCGTCCGGGAGAGACCAGTACCACCCTTCCCCTACAGGAGTATCTATCCTCTTTCTGATCGGGTAAAAGTCTTTCACCAATCTGAGACCTGTGGGGAGCCTGTACACTTATAAGCTCTGCTGAGTTTCAGCTTTTGGCCTCCTTCTTTATCGTCTCTTCTATTTTCCTTGCAAGATCAAGGTCCAATTCTGTGATTCCGCCCTCGTCATGCGTTTGAATCATCAGGGTTACGGTGGTCCATCTGATGTGTATGTCAGGATGGTGCTCAGCCCTTTCAGCCACCCCCGCCACCATGTTAACGAACTTTATTCCATCCATGAACTTTCTGAACTTAAACCGCTTCACAAGAAATCCTTCTTCCTTCTTCCAACCCTTGAGTTCTTTCAGGCCTTTGGAGATCTGTTCTTCTGTTAGAAGGGTCATACCCTCCATTAAGGTTCGGACTGATATAAACTGGTTGGTTACATCGTTATATAAAATGAGTCAAGCTTAAAGATTACAAAATGTATGGTAGCTCCATGAAGCTAGCTGTGGTTGTTGATTCAAAATTTGAACTAAAACCCCTTGATCAGGGGGAAAGGATCGTACTTTTTTCCGACGATGGCTCAATAATCTCTATCAAGGAAAATCCGGGTTTCGGTTACACCCACGGAGGCAAAGAACAGGCTATGGACACGATCCTATCCATGGGTGCTGACGCGGTGGCTGTGAAGGAACAATTCCTATGCCCCTGCACCTACAGTATGTCAAAGGGAAGACTGATGTACGTACCGGTGACAGAGACCAACCTGGAGCAGTTAAGGCTGGTTTATGGAGACCTGAAATCTAGAGCCGTGGAGGATACCGACCCCTCTGTTTACTACGAGGACCCACATGCCCATGATACTGATCAACATGTGGGACCAATCAATACCAAGTTCGACCTTTAAATCACTTGAGGCCGATCTTTCCTATACTTCTCGCTATCTCTACAAAATATTGAAGTGAATCAGGGTTTGCCAAAGAGGAGGGGTTGACGACATCCTCAAGCTTCTTTCCCAGCAGTATCCTCTTTACCGGAACCTCAAGCTTTTTACCGTTTAGGGTCTTCGGAATTTGAGGGACCAGGAATATCTCATCCGGTACATGCCTGGGAGAGAGCTCCAACCTCAGCCTGTCCAATATTGCCCTTTTCATTTCCTGTGTAAGAGGGGTATTGTCTCTGGTGACTACAAAAAGAAACATTTGGGAGCTGCCACCTATCCCTTCTAGGTCTACAGCAAGACTGTCCTGTATGAACGGGAGTTTCTCCACAACCCTGTATATTTCTGATGTTCCGATTCTGATACCCCTTCTCTTAATCGTTGCATCCGACCTACCGTAGATAACCACGGTGCCGTCGTCGAATATAGTGGCCCAGTCACCGTGTCTCCATACACCTGGATATACAGAAAAGTAACTTTCTTCGTATCTTTTACCGTCATCGTCATTCCATAAGTATATCGGCATTGATGGCATGGGAGCGGTTATGACCAGTTCGCCCATCCTGTTTCTTACAACATTGCCTTTCTCATCAAACGTTTCAACCTTTGCCCCAAGGAATCTGCACTGTATCCTTCCAGACTTCACGGGAAGAGTAGGTAACCCACCCACGAACGCGGTGCAGACATCGGTTCCACCGCTCATAGAAGCCAGCCAAATTTCTTTCTTTACGTTGTCGTAAATCCATTCAAACATCTCGGGAGACAGGGGGGAGCCTGTGGATCCGATACCCCTCAGCTTGTTCAATTGATAATTGTCTATCGGTTTTATGCCTGATTTTGCACAGGAAGAGATGTACGCGGCACTGGTTCCAAAGTATGTAACGCCAAGTCTTTCCGCCAATTCCCACAATGTTTCCATTCCATTTATAGAAGGGGAGCCGTCGTAGAGAACGATGGTCGAACCGTGGATCAATCCACCGACAAGGTAGTTCCACATCATCCATCCTGTCGAAGTATACCAGAAGAAGACGTCATCAGGTTTCAGGTCGTTGTGTATTGCAAGAGTCTTTGTATGTTCGAGGAGAATCCCCCCGTGGGAGTGCACTATTGGCTTTGGGAGACCTGTCGTTCCAGAAGAGAATAGGATCCACAACGGATGCTCTGAGTTCACTGTCGTATATTCTTCGTGTGCAGTTCTATCCAGAACATCGTCCCATGTCCTGAAGCCTGGTGGCAGCTCCCTTATCTGATCACGAAGGTATGGCACCACCACCGTGGTTTTAACCGAGGGAAGGGATTGCTTTAGCTTCTTTACCTGCTCCATCTTTGGGTACTCCCTCCCGTTATACAGGTAGCCATCAGCCGTGATCAGTACCTTGGGGCCGATCTGTCCGAACCTATCTAACACCCCAGTGTTACCGAAATCAGAGGAGCAGCTGGACCATATCGCACCAAGGGACGCCGTTGCAAGGAAGCCTATCACAGCCTCAGGACAGTTGGGTAGCCACGCAGCCACCCTGTCTCCTACGCCAACGCCCACCCCCTTAAGACCCTCTCTTAGACTCCATACACTTCTTCTGAGCTCCCCCCACCTTATTCTGGACCGTACGCCATCCTCCCTCTCGAACAAAATGGCTGTGTGGTCTGAATTTCCAGACCGAAGCAGGTGCGCAGCATGGTTGAGCCTTGCTCCTATCAGCCATCTCGCACCCGGCATCCTCTCCTTCGAGTCGAGCATCCTCTCAATCTGAGTTTCGCTCGTCAGCCGATAATGCTCCCAAACAGAGCACCAAAAATCTTCAAGGTTGCTGACGGACCATTCCCACATCGCGGCATAATCTTTGAACTCGAGCTTTTTCTCACGAGCAAGCCAATCTTCGTACTCAGTGATTCGAGCACTTCTTACGACAGAATCGTCAGGTGTCCACAGTACATCCCCCTCGGTCAAGCCAGCCATAGGGGTGCGTTAAGGTACTATTAGCCTTGACCGATGGTTCTCGAGTCCAAGCTGCGTTTCCCAACCCTCCCGCTCGTCATCTAGGGTGGGAAGTTATAGGTCACTATCTCAGATGCCACGAATTTCTGCAGTAAGATTAAATGTTGTTATACGGAAACATCAACCGTGCTGAGGGAACTGGTCATTACCAACCTCTCGGGAAGCGTCCCCTGTTTTGGTCATTGCTCCGATAACTCAACACTCCGGATAGTCAGGGACGGACAGCCGCTGGTTGGTGCTTACGTCTGCCCCTCTGGGTACGTTTCGAGGCTTGTGGTTTACAGTGACAGGGCGGAGACAACAATGTTGAAAGAGCTGGTAAAGGAGGTAGGCGCTGGAAAGATAGACGTCCAAGACCCAGACATAAGGGTTGCCACAAGGCATCCGTGGGATCTGGGAGTTAGCGGTGATGCAGACCTCTTGAAGGAAACCTACTGGACACAGTCCTACAGAAGGACAAAATCGGACGACCCGAACAGGATAGCCATGTTCTTGTGTTCCAGTTGCAACAGCCTCTTTACAGGCCCGCTCAAAACCACTGGCTCGATGTGCAACAAATGTTCATCCATAAAGTAGTGCGTCAGATCCAAAGTTAAGCGAAGCGACCGATTCTGTCAAGGCGATCAACGAGGCTCGAAGTTGACCTGGCTATCTAGCGGAGCTGAAATGGCAGTTCCAACTGTCTGCCAGACCTTCCGTCTATCCAGACGGTTCTTCTACTCGAACCCCTGGTAAGTTCCACTTTCCATATCGGGTAGTATATAACAGAAAATTCTGTGGCGTCCGAATCGTCAAGGAGCCCCTTCATCGTTTCCCTCACATCTGACTCATTGATCATACGATCCTTTGGTACAATCCGCCCCTTCATCATTTCAGATTTCAGTGGCTGAGAGGGTGGCGGCTGTTCAAGCAATTTCAGCTCATGAATTCTGACAAGCCTTCTGAAAAGTTTGGATCTTCCCCCATCATAGGAGCTGACCAGTTTCATTGATTCGAGTCTGGACAAGGCTCTCCTTATCACCCCACGCGGATACCCTACCTTTCCCTCGAGGTCAGGAACAGTGGTTGTCGTCCTTTCATCCAGCCCCCTTAGCGTTCTGAGATCCCTTTCAGAGAGTCCGAGAAGCCCTTTGAGACCACTTTTGAACTCTACACCTTCACCCAACTCTACCTCACAACCTGTAACGCCGTCAAGAACAACGAAATGCGCCTTGAACTCCTTCCTTAGTAGCCCCTCTAGCCTTAGCACGGTTACCACATAGAGCGGTCTCCATTCCAAGCTCATCGCTGTCACCTTCTCCTTCTCACCGAAGAATCCATGGCTGCGCGACCTGTTCACCTTCAGCGGGACGTCCTCCTCCTGAATGATAAGCGGGAATCCCATGTATTCCTTAATCATTGAATCCGATCTTACTTCTTCTGGCCCCTGCTTTGCCCCGATCAACTGCTGTGAGATATTCTGTCTTAGCAGTGTTCCCATAAAGGGACGGACCACCCTCTCCTTCAGTTCTGGAGTATACCCGCCGTGCCTGGTTTCCCTTTTCCTTATCTTCACCAAAACAGGATGGTCCGATAGACCACCCATTGCATAAAAGCTTCCGGCTTCCAGCGTTGTGAGAACACGCGGGATCCCTTTCGATGAAAAGAACTGGGAAACGGCTTGAAGGTCGTTTTGTATTACAAGCTTGCCAATAAGCTGATCACCGCACTGACTAAGTATATTTTTGTCCACAAGTGATGGTCTCTGAGTGCACACCATAAGCCCTATTCCCCTCTTCCTTCCCCTTCGCGCTATTTCGCCTACAGCCTGCACCCTGACCCCTGACTGAGGGACGAACCTGTCTGCCTCTTCTATTATCACAAGGTAAGGGGTTCTTCTCTGGGAAAGAACGGAATAGAGCTGCTGAAGAAGTTTTTGAACTACATCCTTTGGATCTTCCAGGTCCGATGTATCAAGTATAAGTGGGGCAATATCCGGGGCCTGCTCTGCCAACTCCCCAAAATCCAGCCCGCTCCAGTTCAGATCTGCCCCTTCGTCGTTGCTTATGAGTATGGCTTCGTATTTATCCTTAAGGCCCGAATATTCTCCTTCCGTATCCACAATAGCAAATGGAACCTTGTTTTTGCACAGCTCTTCACAAATCACAGCTACCGCATAACTTTTGCCGCTACCGCTTGCCCCTATGACGCAAGTCCTACCGGTGGCTATCGTTCCCGCGTCAACAGTGAAAGGTCCACCTTCAGTCACGCCCAGGTTCAGCTGCAGGTTATGGCCCTGGCCTTCCCCTTCTTTCCACTGCACGACCTAATTCAAAAATGGAAGTTTGATTAATGTTCCGGGATAAAGTTTCGTTCAAGAAGCTGAGGCAGCCTTCAGTTGTCTGTAAAGATCGCTCTTAAGGAAGTTCTCCACAGCCTTCTTGGTAAATGATACACCCTCTGAATAGCCTGTAAGTACGTGCTGGAAAGTTCCATCTTCGAACTCTAGGAAAACCTGTGGTATAATGTAATCATCCGACCAGTCGCCATACTTCCTGACAAGCTCATCGGCCGTCTTAACAGCATCAGTGTCAATGTCATAGAGGTGAACGGGCACCCCCAGCTCCTTTCCCGCCGCCTTCATCGGCTCTACCGTAGTTGGCATGCAATGAGGGCACCACTGAGCATATACAACGTGTATACCTTTTAGCTTCTTCATGCGCGTATCGCCTGAACGGTTTCGTATAAAATTTATCTAAAATTCAGGCTGGAGGGTTAACCTTCATCTTCTTTAAGAATTCAGCGAATTCATCTTCATTTACCCAATCCACCCTCAGATAATCGGCTATCTGTTCATCAGTTAAGCCGAGCCTTCTTGCCTCCTTCACCCCAACCCTGTATGCTTCAAGCTCGGTTGGCCTTTCCAGATATTCGTAACGCATGTCATACAACTCCTTCCCCTGCATAAACTGTTTCACATGCACCAGCTCGTGTATCAGGTCCAGGTATATGTAAACCTCCTCGCCGTTCTTCAGGTAAGGTTGGCTCATGTATATTGTTCCATCTTCGTTGTCAACATGAAGATAACCTTCTCTTGGGTCCAGCACTATCTTTACTTTACGAAGGATTTCTGGGGTATCATCCTCAAAAATTTCTCTGACTGCACGGAGCTTTTCAAATCCCGGGAAGGCCTCAAGAAACGAATACTCGCCCAACTCTAGCGACCTGTTAATTCTAACGTCCAGTTTGACTGCAGCGAGTGGCTTGGTTTGGGTCACTCTTGGCCGTAGTCTGAGCCCTAGCTCGTCCTCACTCTTGTACTCAATGATCTTCTTTACCAACACACTTCTTGAAAACATCCTGCTAAACCCCAATCTCTCATAAAAACTCTTTAATCCATCTGAGGAGAAAGTCTGCACCACAAGTGTTGTTGCCGCCTCCTCAGCCACCTTTTTAGAGTAAGCCAGCATCGACTTGGCCACACCCCTGTTTCTGTACTCTTCGAGAACACCCACGCAGAAAGCACCCGTATACCCCTTTGTGGTATACAGGGCGGTGCAGCCAACGGGCAGTCCCCCAACTTTGGCTATTATGAACTTCGTCTTCTTGGATTTCACCGCCCTTCTGAGGGCGTCCACCAAAGACCTATTGAGAAACCCGCCCTCGTAGAACGCCCTCATGTATATCCTCGACCACTCGCCAAGGCCACGTACACCCACAACCCTTATCATGACTTCTTCGTTTGGCTCTATTTCCTCTAGCGACCTGTACACCTCCAACGAGTCTGCTTTCTTGTACCCATTGGCAGTTACAATCTTCAGCGAATCCTCGTATTCTTCAAATTCAGGGATGAAAAACGAGGGGTTAACGCCGAGACTAGTGAACACCTTTTCGGTCCTCTTTAGGTAACTTTCTGTGGGCGTCCATCTTCCCAACAAACCGACATGGTTGAACAGTGGTTCCTTGAATTCGGACCAGGTTACGACATATCTTTCTTTACCTTCCCATTTCAGCCTCGCCCACTTGGACCAAAAACCTGTTTCGTTCAGCAGCTCAAGCCTGAGTTCTTTATCCAAGATAGTCCACCCCCAGCACACTCGATATCTGTCGTAGTGCATAGGCATACACCTCTGCCCTATCGCTGCCTGGCAAGCACTTCGACGCTTCATCAGCTACTTCGTTTGCGGCTTCTACGGCTTTCGGGGTATCGAAATCGTCATTCATGGCAGAATAGAACTCTTCAAGTACACTTCTCTCTCTTTTCTGGCTGGTTCTTTGTTCCTTCGATCCACCTAGATGTTTCAAACTGTCCTTAATTTGCTCGTACCCTTCGGCCACCCTTCGCAGAGTATATTCGTCAAATTCAAAGCTGTCTCTGTGGTGTTGCATCAACAAAAAGAGACGTACAGCGTTCCTCCCATACTTTCTCAGTATGTCCCTGGCGTAAACCACGTTTCCCTCCGATTTTGACATCTTTTTTCCTTCCGTGGTCAGCAGGCCGCAATGCACCCAGTATCTTACAAAGGGGTGTACACCGCTGAGCGATTCTGCCTGCGCAATCTCTGCCTCGTGATGAGGGTATATCAGCTCCCTTGCCCCGCCGTGTATATCGTATTGATTACCGAAGATGGTCATCGTGTAGGCTGTATCCTGGATGTGCCAGCCAGGCCACCCTTCCCCCCATGGGCTGGTAAACACGATATCGTCCACCGGACTTCTTCTCCAGAGGGCGAAGTCCAACAGGTTCCTTTTGTCCTCCGAGAGCTCTGTTGGTCTGAGCTCCAGCTCGGGTATCGACATATGTGAAAGAGAACCGAACCTTGGAAATTTTGAAACATCAAAATAAACTTCATTTTTGACTCTATAGGCGTATCCCATTGAAAGAAGTTCTGAAACCTGGTCCACCATCTGCTTTACATACTTCGATACCCTCTCAAAGCGGGTCAGGGAGTTAATGCCAAGCTTCCTCATGTCCTCCTGATAGAAATTCACGTACTTTCTCACGAATGATTCCACACTAGACTTGGACCTCCTCGCTGCATGAACTATGCTTTCATCTATGTCCGTGATGTTCATGGCAAAAGTTACATTGTATCCGTCGTGTTTCAGGTACCTTGCCATCACATCGTAGAAAACATAAGTTTTGGCATGCCCAAGGTGCATGAAATCGCTGACGGTGGGCCCGCAAACGAACATCTTCACCCTCCCCTCCGCAAGGCTTTGGAAGGTGTCCCTTGCTTGGGAAAGGGTGTTAAACACACTTATCGTCTCAGCCAATGTGACGATACTCACCCTCATTCGGCTGAAGGGGCTACGCAGTGTCTTACTGAACTGGACAAAAGAGCCGCCACGACTGACACCTTTTGACAGCCTTTCAATCGAGGTTATATAAACTGCCTTGTTTGTCCTGAGCTGATGCGAGTGGGTTAAATCCCCCTCTGGCGAAGTGTTGTGTATGGTGTACGAAGAGGAGATCAATTCCATTTCAGAGCTGGCGCGTGAGCTGGAGATCCTCGACGCCGACGCAGGGATTAGACTTGAAACAAGGACGGAGGGCAAGGACATATACATCTTCATAACGAAAAGCGGGCAGGGGTACGCGCTTGCAATCTACGAGAAATCAAAAGATTCGGTTGGACCCGGGAGAAGGCTTGAATTTAGGAGATTTCAAAAACTCAAAGAGTTGCTAGACTCTCTGAACAGGTACTCGGACAAGCGTGTCAGGATATTCAAATATTGAATTTCTAATGAATCAAAGAACAGAGATGAACCTTTCCCCTCTTGCCCATCTACTTAGGGGTCCCACAATGGGCGTCTGGTAGCCGCAGAAATTGCACCTTCCTGCGTCGTCCAAATTGTAAGAAAGGATGAGGTAGCCGTGCCTTCTTATCAAGATTTTAGAGCATCCTGGGCAGTACGTGTTCTCGGCAGGATGGCCTGGAACGTTTCCTATGTACACGTATCTCAAACCCGCACTTTTCGCAATCTCATAATGTTTTTCAAGGGTTTCAACAGGGGTTACAGGAAGGTCCATCATCATGTAGTCCGGATGGAATCTGAGGAAGTGAATTGGGGTATCCGGACCAAGGTTGTCGTAAACCCACTTCGAAAGCCTCTCAGCAGCCTCTATGTTGTCACCCACCTGGGGTACTATGAGGTCCGTAATTTCGATATGGATCTTTGTCTTGCTCTTTATCTCAAGGAGTGACTGAAATATTGGTTCGGCGTTGGGTATCGAGATGTACTTTCTAACGAAAGACGTCTCTCCACTGCCCTTAAAATCAACAGTTATACAATCAAGAAAGTCGCTCATCGCAGAGACGCTGTACGGCGTGTCATACCCGTTGGAAACAAATATGTTGAATATGCCCCTTTTATGGGCGATCCTGCCAACATCCCTAGCGTATTCCATGAATATCGATGGCTCGTTATATGTATAGGCTATCCCTTCGCACCCCCTCTCCTCCGCAAGCCTTACTGCCTCCGCCGGTTCTAGTGGCTTCCCCTCCACCTTCCTTCTCTGACTTATATCGTAATTCTGGCAGTAAAGGCATCTCCAGCTGCAACCCGTCGTCGCTATGGAGAATATCCGTGAACCAGGTCGGTAATGCATAACGGGCTTCTTTTCAATCGGGTCGATATGCCCAGCCATCACCCTACCGTAAACAAGAAGCCAGAGCTTACCGCCTACAACCCCCCTGACCCCGCAGAAGCCTATCTGCCCCTCACCAAGCTGGCAATACCTTGCGCAGGCTGTGCATTGCACCCTACCGTTGGGAAGGTTGCGAAAAAGCTCCGCCTCCTTGCCCATCGGCTTTACCAGCTGGCTTCCAAGGGACATAATTAACTGACCTGCCCATATGTACTATTTTGAACAACCTTAAAAACAGTTGTATGAATTCGTTCCGATGTTGATAATCTCCAGCTGCTACTTCGCAGACGATCCTCTTTACTACCCCGAAGGTCATTGTTGGGTAAGATTCCAAGGAGATGATGTCACAGTGGGAACAGATTCTATCCTCTGCTGGGTCGCCGGGAAGGTTGCCAGTGTGGGCTTCCCGCAGAATAGGGAAGTGCAAAGGAATCATGTTCTTGTCTCCGTGGAAGGGCCGAGACACTTCGATGTCATCAGATCCCCTTTCAACTGCAAAATAACTTCCATAAATGAGGAACTTGTTTCTAACCCATCACTAATCAACAAGGATCCATACGGTAAAGGTTGGTTGGTAACTGTAAAGGTGGACCCCACAGAATCCCAAACACAACTTCTCCAGCCGATCGAGAAGGTTCGTCAAACCTTTGAAAGGATGATCAGGGAGATGGGGATAAGATGCTTCAAAGAGTTTCCTGACTATGACATGTACGAAATTGGTACAGAGTGTTCTGCTGTTCTATCAAAGCTTAACGATTTGCTCTCCTCATCGGCTGCAGGCACGGTTGTTCACATAGTCTCGGACGATCCCACTGCAGAAATAGAAATAATCAGGTGGTCGGAACAGACGGGAAATTCACTGGTGGAAAGCCGGTCTGAGGGGAACATAAAGCACTTTCTTGTAAAAAAGTGTTGATTACTTCTCTATCGGGAACCTGATGCTGTTTCCCCATTCCGTCCATGAGCCGTCATAATTCTTTACGTTTGGGTACCCGAGAAGGTAGGTAAGTACGAACCATGTGTGAGACGACCTTTCACCTATCCTGCAGTATGTTATAACTTCTTTATCGCTTGTGATCCCTCTTGACTGGTAAAGCTTCTCCAGCTCCTCTCGGCTCTTGAATGTTCCGTCCTGGTCATTTACAGCAAGGCCCCATGGTATGTTTATGGCGCCTGGTATATGACCTCCCCTCTGGGCGTGCTCTGTAGGGTATTCCGGCGGTGCGAGCACCTCTCCAGTGAACTCCTTGGGGCTTCTCACGTCCACCAGAACCTTGTCCTTCATTCGAAGTATCTGTCTGACATAATCCTTGTAGACTCTGATTGTTTCATCAGGTCCGGACACTTTGACCACCGTCCTCGGATAGGTGGGCACCTCCTTGGTAACAGGCTTATTCTCCAAAAGCCACTTCTTACGTCCTCCGTTCATAAGCTTCAAATTCCTGACCCCGTAGTACTTCATGATCCAAAATGCAAATGCAGCGAACCAGTTGTTGAAGTCACCGTAAAGCACTATGGTTGTGTTGTCAGTGACGCCTATTCTTCCCAGTACATCCTCAAGCTGTTCCTTGGTTACAATATCCCTGGTCACGGGGTCGTTCATATCCTTCCTCCAATCCAGAAGGACCGCGCCCGGGATATGTCCGAGGTTATAGTTCGAAGCCGGATCGTAATCGACCTCAGCCACCCTTACATCAGGGTTCTTCAGGTTCTTTTCAACCCAGTCAACATCAACAAGAACTTCAGGATGAGCGTAACCTTTGGTCTGTATTTGACTCATAAGTCGTTTATAGGCTCTCCTGATTATTTACTTTTCGCAAGTTTCCCCATGGTGGTTGGTGGGTAATTGACCATTTATAGGGGATCTAGAAAAGCCCTTTGGCGTGCATCAGCTCAGCTGTAAGTATCGCCCCACCGGCCGCCCCTCTGACCGTGTTATGGGAAAGAAGGGTCATTTGAACCGTGTTCTTTCCCCACCCCCTTCTGACCCTCCCCACCACCACACTCATTCCCGGTACTGTTCCCTCCATACGATCCAGCCTCGGCTGCGGCCTGTCCTGCTCACTCCTTACAACGATCGGCCTCGCGGGGGATGTAGGAAGCCTTAACTTCTGCGGTTCCCCTTCAAACGTTGCAAGTGACTTCACACAATCTTCTACCTCCACATCATCCTTGTATTCAACAAGAACACTTTCCATATGACCATCAAGTGTTGGAACCCTGTTGCAGGAAACGGCCATAGGCAGGAACGCTGGAACGAGCCTTTCACCTTCGAGCCTTCCAAGAATCTTGTATGATTCCCTCACCACCTTCTCCTCCTCATCCTTAACAAAGGGTATCACATTTTCGAGGATTGACATCGAGGGAACACCCAGGTAACCTGCACCGGACACAGCCTGCATGGTGTTCACTACGATTGCAGACACTGGTGCCACCTTTAAAAGAGGTGCAAGAACCATGTCAAGTCCCACAGCGGTGCAGTTGGGGGTTGTCACTATGGCTCCTCCGTCCTCCCATCCTCTCCTTCTCTTCTGTAACTCCACCAAACGGAGGTGGTCTGGGTTAACTTCCGGTATCAAAAGCGGGACATCTTCATCCATCCTGTGAGCGCTGGCCTCGCTCACCACCATCAAGCCTTCCCCAGCGAGTCTTGTTTCAGCTTCAAGCGCGGCCTCTGAGGGAAGCGCCGAAAATACTAATTTGCACTCCTTGATTGACTCAGAATTGATCGACTCTATTTTCATCTCGGCGACCTCGTCTGGCACCCTACCTTCTATCATCCACCTGACAGCTTCTCCGTACCTCCTTCCAACGCTCGACCTGCTAACGACAACCCTAAGGTTGAAGTACGGATGTCTCGAAAGCATCCTTACGTATCTCTGACCCACGGAACCGGTCGCACCTAGTAGTGCGACGTCGACCTTCTTTGTGGTCACTGTTTGCACCCGACTATCAAGGACCGCCCTTCCCCTCATTCTAAACATTTTCGGAAGTTGTCCGGAACGTCACCTGTTCATCAGATAGAGTCCCCCAAGCATCAGCCCTGCACCAATAATCTGTACCGGAACCACCTGTTCCCCAAGAAAGATGTGCGCGAAAAGCAGACCGAAGATGGAGGAGGTTGAAAAGAGCATCACAGCCCTTACAGCGCCCAGCCTTTTCAGAGAATGCATTAGAAACGCGGTAGAAAGACCAACCCCCAGAACCCCGATCCCCACAAGGGCGGGGGTTTGGTTGAGAGACGGTAGCCGGAAGCCAGCCGATACCAGTGAAAAAACCAGCAGCCCAGTTGCTCCTATTGCATTTTTGTATTTGGTCAGTATTGTGGGGTCCAGCCTTTGTCCAGCTAGTCTGCTCAGATTGTTGTCCACCCCCCACATCAGGGTTGCTGTAAGCACCAAAAGGTTGCCGAAGAATGACCCTGAAAAGCTTTCTGACCCAGGCTCCGAGCTTACCAACCCAACACCTATCAATACAAGGATCGCGGCCGCCACCTGGCGCATCTTCGTCGTCTCGCCAAATATGGCCACCGCCAGAACTGACGTGAACACAGCTTCTCCATTACTCAGGAGGGCGGCGTTTGTTGCCGAGGTCATTGAAAGACCCGTGAAGTAGAGAAGTGGAGCAAGTGTAGAACCGAAAAGGCCTGGTGACATCCTCCAACGGGTGAACCCATTGGCTTCCATACTTTTTCTGCGGGTTGCCGAGGTGCTTGCGCAGTCCTCTGGGCGTTTTGCATGGAAGCTACCCCGTTATCAGGGGCTGAGGTTCCTCCTTCATCCATGGAAGCTTAGAGCCATTGCCATTCTTCATGGACTTATATGGTTCCAGAGGCCCCCATGTCCACCAGTCCAGCATCCCCTTGCAAGGGCCTTGGCGACAGGTGTCCTCCTTAAGGAGGAAGAGAGGCTTCTCGCTTTTGGTGTGCCCCACCATAGCTACCAAAAATATTATCTTGATATATTTAAGCATTGGGGACACAAATTCATCCCACCCATAAACAGTAGATCAAAAATTTTAATGGAACGCCCCAACAACATAGCTCTTATGCATCTCAACACAAGAACGATGCGTTGGAGTGTTCCAAGGGGTGCTGAAAGGTCAAGGTATTACATAACTGTTAAGGAAACAGTCTCTCAAGCTATGCAT
>Ga0080006_1153144_pt1 | contig 36345 bp, 28 predicted proteins | sample RS3BMetagenome_FD_69209 | JGI IMG/M metagenome (GOLD analysis project Ga0080006, IMG submission 69209) | Ferric oxide microbial mat and aquatic microbial communities from Rainbow Spring, Yellowstone National Park, USA - RS3B (SPADES... ...
GTGGAGGGACGAGGGGGGGGGCGGGGGGGGGAGGCCGGGGGGGACCGGTCAGGGGGGCGTCCGCATCCTCGACCATCAGCCGGTCGATGGCGGTGAGGAAGGCGGCGAGCGTCTTGCCGCTGCCGGTGGGCGCCAGCAGTAGGACGTTCTCGCCGGCGGCGATGTGGCGCCAGGCGTCGGCCTGCGGCGGCGTGGGGGCGCCGAAGCGGGCGCGAAACCAGGAGGCGACGGGCGGCGTGAAGAGGGCGAGGGGGTCGTCCGGGGCCGGGTGCTCGGTCGGGGTGATGGTGTCGGCCATGCTGGGCCCCCCCCGCCGGATCCGGGGCGGGGCCCGGGCGGCCGGCTTCTGGACGGCGGAATGGTACAGGCGTTCCCATCTTGCCACCGATGAGGGGTCAGGGCAAGCGGTGCGGCCGGCGCCGGGGCGGGCCGCACCCGCTCTCGCACCCTCCCCCTACCGCGGTGGGAGCGTGGGCAGGGCGCGGCTCGGCCGGCCGTCGAAGGCCGGCCGCCGCACTGGCCGCTCGGCCAGCCAGGCCAGGGCTTCGTCCAGGGCGCGGCGCAGTTGCGGGTCGCGCCCGTCGCGGTGGTCCTCCGGGCGATACTCCACCGGGATGTCGGGGTCTGTGCCGTAGTTCTCGACGCCCCACCCCACGTCGCGGAACCAGTACGAGAACTCCGGCTGGCTGGTGGAGGTGCCGTCGACCAGGGGGTGGCGCACCGAGATCCCGATCACGCCGCCCCAGGTGCGCCTGCCGACCAGCGGCCCGATCCCCATCAGCTTGAAGCAGTGGCTGAAGATGTCCCCGTCCGAGCCGGCGTGCTCGTCGCAGAGCGCCACCACCGGCCCCGGCACGGCATCCGCCGGGTAGGGGTCGGGCTGGCCCCAGCGCGGGACGTCGTAGCCCACCGGCCGGCGCGCCAGCTTCTCCAGGATGAGTTGCGAGACGTGCCCGCCGCCGTTGTGGCGGACGTCGACGACGAGGCCGTCGCGCTCCGCCTCGGTCAGCCAGGCCCGGTGGAACTCGGCGTAGCCGCGCGGTCCCATGTCCGGGATGTGGATGTAGCCGATCCGTCCGCCGCTACCGGCGTGGACGAAGGCGCGGTTGCCGAGCACCCAGTCGCGGTAACGCGCCGCCCGTTCGCTCGAGACCGTCCGGACGACGACCGTGCGGACCGGGGGCCCGCCAGCCTGTGCCGAGGCTGCGGGCGCGGTGGCCTCCCCCTTGGCCGGGGGGGCCTCGGCGGCGCCGTCCAGTGGATCCCCGGGGGCCGTGCCGCCCGCGTCGGGCGGGGACGTACCGGCATTCGCCGGCAGTGGTCCCGGCGCCCCGCCGCCGGCCGTCCCACCCTCGGGCGCGGCCTCCCCGCGGTCGCCGCCCCGGGCCGTTCCGTACCCGGACCCGACCGCCGCGGCCAGGGTAAGGGCGACCTCCGCGCCGCCCTTACCCACAAGCAGGGCGCCGACCGGCTCCCCCGCGGAGACCGCCCGGCCGTCGACGGCCAGGATGACGTCGCCCGGGCGGACGCGCACCCCCGGTGCCCGCAGCGGGGAGCCCTGGCCCTCGGCCCACGGGTCGCCCCGCACCAGGGCCTCGATGCGGTAGCCGCCCGCGCCGGCGTCCCAGACCAGATCCGCCCCGAGGAACCCCTGACCGTAACCGGGGCCGTGCCGGTAGTCGCCGCCCATCTCGTAGGCGTGCGACGTGCCGAGTTCGCCCTGCATCTCCCACATCAGGTCCGACAGTTCGCCCCGAGTGGCGATGCGCGGCAGCAGGCGGCTGTACCGCTCCCAGACCAGGTCCCAGTCCACGCCGGACATGTCCGGCGTCCAGAAGTTGTCTCGCTGCAGGCGCCAAGCCTCGCGGAGCATCTGCGCCCACTCCCGTCCGGGGTCCACCGCGACGCGCACGCGCCCGAGGTCCACCCACCCGGAGCGCCGGCCGGTCTCCTCGCCGCCGCGGTCTTCCGGCTTCTTCCCCGCCGCCACCACCCGCAGGCGGTCCGTGGAGCGGTAGACGAGCGTCCGCGCGTCCGGGGTCAGCCAGAAGTCACGCACACCGTGCGCGAGCGTCTCCAGACGCAGTTCCCGCAGGTCGTAGGACTCGACCACGCCCTGGTCGCGCGGCCGGCCCCGCCGGTCGGGTTCCCCGAGGCTGCCCTTCACCGGAGAGGAGGAGAAGACGGCCCTGCCCCGGATCCCGGCGATGCGGCGGTACCGCCCCTCCGGCACCGGGAAGGCGCAGACGCGCTCCGCGATGCCCTCCAGGTCGATACGCACGGGGGCGGGCGCGCGCTCGCCCCGGGCCCGGCGTTCGGCGCGGTCGCCCGCCGCCGGCTCGGCCCCCCGGGCTCCCTCGTCGGCGCCGCCGCCCCCCGTGGAGGGGTCGTCGCCGGTGTCGCCGCCGGACGGCCCGCCGTCCCTGTCTCGGCCGTCGTCCACCAGCGGGCGCGGGCGGGGCTGGAACGGCGAGGGGGTGTCGGCGCGCAGGCAGATGAGGTACGGGCGCACGCCCCGCGGGAAGCCCAGGTCGAACTGCAGTTGGTCGTACACCGGATTGAAGGTGCGGTAGGACAGGAAATAGAGGTAGCGCCCCTCGGGATCGAAGGCGGGCGACACGTCGCGGAGCACGGGATCCGTGATCGTCACCGGCTCTTCGATCCCACCGTCCGCGCGCAGTTGCAGCAGCCGCAGCGCGGTCGTCTTGCGGGAGAGCGGGGCCGCGTAGCAGAGCCAGCGTCCATCCGGCGACCAGGCGGCCCCCCTGGGCGGCCCGAAGGCGTTGCGCTCGACCAGGGCCGCCGTCCCCGTCGCCAGGTCGACCACCATCAGTTCGTTGCGGTGGTTGGCGAGGGCGAGCCGCTCTCCCAGCGGCGACACCGTCAGATCGGTGGCCCGCCCGACGTCCAGGGCCTCCAACCGCCGCACCGGCGGGCCGGCCAGCGCCACGTCGGGATCGCCACCACCGGAGGGCACGGGGAGGCGATGGATCTCAAGGGCCTCCTCGCCCCCGGCGTCGGCGACCGCGACCATGCGCTCCCCGTCCGGCAGCCAACGCGCCAGGCGGTAGCGCACGCCATGGGCCTCCCCCGCGGGCAGCACCGGGCCCTCCCAGTGGCCGAAGGCGAAGGCGTGCCCCCGAGTCGTCACCAGCAGCGAGTGGCCGCGCGGGTGGGGATCGACGCCGTCGAGGTAGCGGCCGGCGTCGACAAAGCGCCGCGAGCGCTGGGTCCGCTGGCTGCGCAGCTCGACGGGCACCGGCGCGCCCGTGCCGCTGGCGGGGTCGAAGAGGTGAAGCTGCCCCCCCGCGTGGTAGATGATGCGGCGGCCGTCGGTCTGGGCGTTGCGCGCGTAGTACTCGGCGTGGTCGGTGTGGCGCCGCAGGTCGCCGCCGTCGGGCCGGGCGGAGTAGAGGTTGCCCGTGCCCTCGTGGTCGGAGAGGAAGTAGACGCGGCCGCCGATCCACATCGGACTCGCGAGGTTGCCCGGCGGGCCGGCCCAGCGGACGAAGGTCCCGCTGCCCGCCGCATCGATCCAGAACTCACCGGCCGTCCCGCCCCGGTAACGCTTCCACCGGGCGGGATCGCCGACGTTGCGCCCGATGACGACCCCGCCGTCCGGGGACAGGGCCACCCGGTTCGCGGGCCCCCAGGGCAGGCGTTCCGGTTCGCCGCCCTCCGCGGCGACGAGGAAGGGTTCGCGCCCTCCGGGGAACGGCGCGCGCGCGTCGCTGACGAAGGCCACGCGCCCGTCGGGGCTCCAGCCGCTGGTCGCGATGCCCGCGCCCAGGTGCGTCAGTTGGCGGGGCGTCCCGCCCTCCGCGCCGACCACGTAGACCTCGCTCGGGCCGTCCTCGCGGGCGACGAAGGCGATCAGGCGCCCGTCCGGCCGCAGGCAGGGCAGCGTGACGTCGGAAAGGGCCGTGGTCAGGCGCCGGGCGATGCCGCCGCCGGCCGGCACCGTCCACAGGTCGTCTTCGGCGACGAACACCACCTGGTCGCCGGCGATGCTCGGATGGCGCAGGTAGCCGGGCGACTCGGACTCGGGCACGGCCGCCACCCCCCCGCGAGGTGGGGCGCACTTTTAGGTGGGGCGGGGCACAAGTCCTCTTTATGCGAGGCCACTGCTTCCTTGCCCGTGACTGCTGTGCAGCCCCGCCTCGGGGGTGCTCAGCAGTCACTGTTCCGGTCACCTGCGGACCCGTCGCCGTGCAGCCCCTCGGGGAACAGTTACCAGGCTCCGCCCTTCCGGCGCGCAGCCGCTCTCGATCCCGTTCCAACGGGGTGCATCGGGGCGGTGGCGCGGCATCCCTGGCCGGGAGGCCAACGTCCAACGTTTGAACCAGCCGTGATTCTTCTCGCAGTAAGGCTGCGGCCCGTGTCCTCGTTCGCCCGCACACCTGGAGGAAAATACCTTCTACTATGGAAAGCCGCGAAAGCGACCGATATGGGATGACGAGATGATGTGAGGTGCATTGAGCGTGGGAGACGCGTCCGATGGCGTCGCGGAGGCGGTGATCGCGCCTCCGTTGGTATACGAGCCGAATCCCAAGCACAAGGAGCCTTGGCAACGGGGCCGAAGAGGATCACTCTGCGAGAAGGACATTACTCTGTCAGATGCTCAGAGCCTGCTGGACGAAAGCGTCCCTGATCCAAGCGGTAAAAAGCGGTATGCGGTCCGTAACGAACGGGCATATGCTGGCGCAGAACACAGGCCCGGTTGTTGGCATGGGTGGCCGGTTGGTTGGGTGGAGGTGCCACCTCTCGTTCGAATAACGTTCGAGCATGCTGGAAAACTCTCCAATCGGGCGCGCAGGCGCTTCTGGGATTCGCATTGAGGGGAGCACCGATGACTGTGAACGACGCTCCGCCCAATGGACTCAGTATGACCATCTTGCTTCGCGATGATCCCGATGCGCCAGAACAGTGCGACGCCATGTCGGCCTCTTGGGGCGACATCGCGTTGCACGTCGGTTCTGACAATCTGACTGCCTTTGTGGAACGAGAAGAACTGTCACAGGCCGTGACGTGGTACACTCTGCCACTTCTCGAGTGGTTGGCGAGCAACTGGGACTTCCTTTTGCATGAGCAGCGCACACCTCAACCGTTGACGGATCGGTTTGCCTCTGCAAGCCCCTGGCTAACCGGTTCGCTGAACACTGCGATTGACGGTAAGGCAGATGTGCAATGGTATGAATGGTGGCGGAGGCATGACCTCTTTGCCGCCCGCGAAGGCGGCATGGTTCCCCACGTATGCATTCGCCGCTGGCAGGATAAGATTGAAGTCTCTTGGCGCGCCACGGGTGTTCCAGGGATCCCGGATGAGGTCAGGTTCGTGTCCGGCAACGGAGGGGCTCGCGTACCACTGGTGGAGTCCGGCGAGCGCCTATGGCGGTTCCTGAACGACTCTGTCCGGCAGCTCTCTGAGCGCCTCACAATCCCATCCGACCGCCTCGCGGCTCTCCGTACACAGATTGAGGCCCTCCAACACGACGGCGGCCACCAACGGAGACGCATTCAATGTCTACTGGGCCTGAGTACCGACGGTGAAATACCGGCCGTTGTTAATACGCTCTACGAGGAGGTGGAGGCTTCCACTCCACCGCTCATTGCGCAGTCGCTATTCGAGGCTGAGAGCGTGGCATCCGGTATTCCAATCCTACCCTCGTTTCTCGCGGCTGACCTGATGCGAACGCTGGATCCCAAGAGTGCCGTTACCGACTTCCTGCAGATTGCTCGAGAATTGACGGCTGGCAAGCCGAAGCAAGCGTTCAACGATATCAGACATCTCGAATATGAATACCGATGCGACGTCCCGGTGTGGCTGAACGGATATGCCATGGCGGAGCAATTCATTTCGGCCATGGGCTTAGATCCCGGTCAGCCGGTGGACCTGGATCAGATTCTGCACACTCTGGGAATCTGCGAAGCGACCGTCGCTCTTGACTCCAAAGTCCGAGGCGCCAGCGTATGGGGGCGCGAGGTCAGACCGACGGCGCTCGTTAACAGTTCCATGGAGCCGTATCCGGGGCACCCCATGCGACGCTTCGCCCTTGCTCACGAGCTGTGTCATCTGCTGGACGGCGGACAAGATCGCTACATCGGTATTGCGAGTAGCAGTTGGGCCCCCGTTGAGACCGAGCGGGGTGCCAATGCGTTTGCCGCCTACTTGCTGATGCCACCGCTAGCCGTGCGTAATCGTTGGTCTGGGAACGACAGCCAGTCGATACCAGATGCAATCGTACGTATTGCGCGGGAGTTCAACGTGAGCTTCACTGCAATGGCCCATCACCTGACGAACCTTGATGTTATCGACGAAGTCGAGCGAGACAATGCGGTTGAGGTTGTGACCGCAGCATCCCGGTGAAAGCCTCATTGGGGCGAGGAGCCGTTGCCCCAGCGGAAGCGCCGCGACGCTGCTGGCTCGCCGCGTCGCTTTGGTGTTCTGGTTAGTAGCGGTGGCGCGAGTGCTTCCTGCTCTGGATGTTGCAGGTGGACCCGTTGCGCACCGGACTGGTCCTGGCCGTGGAACTCGCCATCGGCCTCGTCCCCGCGGCGACGGTCTGGATCGTGCGCCGCGTCTTCCGACGCGCCGGGCGTCTTCCGCGGTACGCTGCCGCCCGCCGACCTGCTGCGCCGGCTCGCGCTCTGGGCCGCGGTCGTCCCGCCTGCGGCAGGAGATGGAGGACGCGCTGCAGATGCGCCTGCAGCGCAAGGCGGCGCGCCTGCGCCTGGAGGTCTTCGAGCGGTCGGACTTCCAGGATATCCTCGGCCGCGCTCGCGAGGCGGCCGGACCGGGGTTCTTCCTCACCCCGCACGCGCCAGTTCAGCGGCGGGACGGAACTCTCCGGCGGGCAGTGGCAGCGGAGTGCGGTGTCGCGAGGGTTCATTTCATGCGCGAGGCGCCGCTCATCGTCCTGGATGAACCGACGGCGTCACTGGACCCGCAGGCCGTGGCAGACGTGTTCCGCCGCTTCGCGGCGACGGCGGGGGGCAGCGGAGGCCCGACACGGGGGCGCGGGCGCGATGAGGGAGAAAGTGGTGGGACCGCAGAGCGCGGGGAAGGCAGCCGGCCTGTGACGGCCGTGCTGGTCAGCCATCGCCTGGGCTCGGCGCGGCTCTGCGATCGGGTGCTGGTGCTCCGGGAGGGCCGGCTGGTCGAGCAGGGCAGCCACGACGAGTTGGTGGCGGCGGGCGCTGAGTACGCCCGGATGTGGGCGCTGCAGGCACAGTGGTACCGGTAGGGCGGCGGGGCGGGGGGGGACGCGGCCGGTCGCCCGAATGAGGGTGATGCTGCGATCATCTCCAACGGACGGGGAGGCGCTGCGCGTGGAGGGTGACCGGCCCCAACCCACGGCCGCCAGCGGGCGCATCCGTGGGGCCGCCGCCGCGGCGGTGACCCGGTGGCGGGGGACGGACGGCTTCGAGGGCGCCTTGCTCTATGGCTCGGCCGGGTGGGGCGACGCGGGTGACGGCAGCGATGCCGACGTCATGCTGCTGTACGACCGCCCCGACGTCTGGAGCGAGGTGCGGCGGCTGCGCGACCCCGTCTCCGACCTCTCCTTCGATGTGGAGTCCGCCTCCTGGTCGGCGCTGGCGCGCGGCGTGGCAGGGGGGTGGTGGCTGCCGCGGCTGGTCGGCGGCCGCGTACTCCTGGATCCCACCGGGCGGCTCGCCGCCCTGCGGCGCACGGCTTGGCGGGAGTGGGACGCCGCGGAATCCCGGGCGGCGCGTGTGGAGGCCGCGCTCCCGCGGCTCCCGGGCGGGGACACCGGCCCTGGGAGCGCCGATGCGTGGCGGCAGGCCGTGTGCGCCGCCGCCCAGGGCGTGCTGTTGGCTTGCGGTGTGCCGCCCTCCGGGCACCACCTGATCTCGCGCCTGTCGGACGCCGCGGGTCCGGAGGCCGTGACCGCCCTGGTCAGTGGCGCCACCCTGCCGCGGACCGAAGCGGCGGCTGGTGCGATGCATACCGCAACGATGACGCTGCACCGCTGGGCCTGCGACGTTGCGGCTTCCCGCGAGCCGGGCGCAGCGACGGCGTCCCAGCGCCAACGCATCCTGTTCGCCCTGACTCAGGAGGCCGCGGCGACGGCGGAGCGGGAGGCGTCGGTCTGGCGAGCGGGTGCTGCGTGGGAGCAGTGGGGATTGGCCTGCCGCGACCTGGTCCGCATCTGGGTCCTGCGGAACGTGGCTCCGCTTGTGGGTGTCGAGCCGGTTCCCGGCGCCCTGGCGGCGTGGCTCGGCCGGTCCCAGCCCTCCCTGGTGCCGGTTTTGTGGGCCGCCCTGGGTCTATCGCCAGGGACCGAGCCGGACGTGACCGAGGCGCAGGCGGCGTACGGGCGGCTGGCACGTCTGGCCCGGGAGCGCGCGGGCCGGGCGTGAGCCGGAACGGGCGCCAGCGCCGAGCGGCCGGTACTGAACCCAGCGCGAGTAGTTGTAGGCGTCTGGCGAGAAAGCCGGAGCCTGGGGAATGCCGCGAAAGCGGACTTTCGCGGCACCCTCTCACTCCCCCAGGGCGGCGACGACCGCGTTGTGAAAGTAGCGGCGCAACCGCGTCATGGTGGGCCGCGCCGCCTCCCGGCGGAGGTGGATCGCGTTGGTGAGCAGGACCACCCAGACGTCGCGGCCGGGGTCGATCCACAGGCTGGTGCCGGTGAAGCCGGTGTGGCCGAAGCCCGTGCGCGTCCAGAGGTCGCCGGGGCCCGGCGGCAGGCCGGCGCGGCCGGGCCCGTCCCAGCCGCGGGTGCGGTAGATGCCGTCCCCGACCGGCACCGCTTTGGTCATGGCCTCCACCGCGGCGGCCGACAGCACCCGCCGCGGCGCCGCCGCCCCGCCCCGTCCGGCGTGCAGCAGCATGTCGGCGAACACGGCCAGGTCGGGCGCGGTGGAGAACAACCCGGCGTGCCCGCAGGCGCGGCCCGCCCAACGGGCCTTCCAATCGTGCACGACGCCGCGGAGGTAGCCCCCCGGCCGGCTGGCCGCCGGATCCCCGTCCAGCCACTCCGTGGCCGCGGCCCGCGCGGCAAGGGCCGCCGGCGGGTTCCAGCACGTGGCGGCCATACCGAGCGGCTGAAACAGCACATCGCGGCAGAAGTCGTGCAGCGGGCGGCCCGCCACCGCCTCCACCACCCGGCCCAGGATCATGAAGCCGACGTCGCTGTACACACAGCGTTGGCCCGGCGCCGCCGCCAGGGGCACGGCGGCGGCCCAGGCGAGGCGGTCGGGGTCGTCCCGCGCCTCCGCCGGCATGGCGGCATGCGCGGGGAGGCCGGCCGTGTGCGTCAGTAGGTGGGCGACGGTCACCGCCGCGCGCCCGTCCGCCGGGTCCGCGGCCGCACCTGAGCCGAAGGCGGGGAGGAACTCGGCGACGCGATCGGCCAGACGGAGCCGGCCCCGCTCGATCAGCGCCCACGTCGCCGGTGCGGTGGCGACCGCCTTGGTGAGGGAGGCGAGGTCGAAGGGGGTGTCCGGCGCCGCGGCCACGCGTTCGTCCTCCGGGGTGTAGACGGCCCAGCCGAAGGCCCGGGGCACGACCGCCCCGCGGCCCCGGCCGACCGCGGCCACGGCGGCGGGGACGGACTCCGTGCCCGCCGCGCTCCGCAGCACGGCCCAGGCGCGGTCGAGCCGCCCGGGTGAGAAGCCGGCCTCCGCAGGGGTGCACCAGAGCAAGCGCCAGTCCTCCCGCAGTGGGCGTCTGCCGGGTCCGGGCCGGCGCGGTGGCCTTCGGGCGCTCCTCCGCACACTCCTGCCCGCACCCGCCCGCTCGGCCGACGGTGTCTCCGACGCCTCTCCCGCTGCCGGGGTTCCCTCACGGGTGCACGCAGGTGCGCGTCCGCTGAGGCGTGCACGCCGCGCGCGGGGCAGGCCCCATGCGGGCGCGACCAGCGCCCCCGATCCACCATGCCCCCGCCCCCGGGGGACCCGGCCGCTCCTGTATAATGTGCGCCGGTGCCCCCACGCGAGGAGGCGGCTGCCCCGCGGGACGGTGGAACGGCGTGCGCGTGCGCTGGGTGTGGGCGGTGAGGCAGTCGGCCGGCCTTGCCGCGCTGGCGGTGGCGACGGTCGGGCTGCATCCCCTGCGGCCCAACCCGGCCGATGTGGCCCTGACCTACCTCCTCGCGGTGCTGCTGGCCTCCACGGTCGGCGGGCTCTGGTCGGCCGCCGCCACCGCGCTCGCCGGTACCGCGGCGTTCAACTTCTTTTTCCTGCCGCCCGTCGGCACGCTGACCATCGCGGATCCGGCGAACTGGGTCGCGCTCTTCGCCTTCCTGGTGGTGGCCGTCGTCGGCAGCCAACTCGTCGCCCGCGCGCGGGCACGGTCGGTGCAGGCGGAGGCCCGGGCGGACCGGACGCGACGCCTACTGGACCTCAGCGAGCGGGTCCTGGCCCGTATCGCGGGGGCGACCGACCAGGACGCGACGCTCGCGGCGCTGGCGGCCGACTTCGGGCGGGTTCTGGGGGCCGATCGGGCCTTGATGGCCCTCTGGGAGCCGGATGGCCCGGGCTCCCTCCACCCCGCCGCGGATGCGCCGCACTGGCCGGACGGGAGCCTGGATCGGGCGCGCACGGCCTGCACCGTGTTCCCCGACCACCCGCTGCGCCTGGAAGGGGGGCCGGGTGGCACCCTGCTCGTCCTGCCGCTGGCGCGGCGGAGCGAGCATCCCGCGCTCCTGCTGGCCTCCTTCGCGCGTCCGGTCGAGCCGGGCCTTGCCGACGCGGTGGCCGGCCTCGGATCCCTCGCCCTGGAGCGGCTGTTCCTCCTGCACCGGATCACGGAGGCCGAGGCCGCGAAGAAGAGCGACGCGCTGAAATCGGCGCTCCTCTCCAGCGTGTCGCACGAACTGCGCACCCCGCTGGCGGCCATCCGGGTCGCGGCGACCGCGCTGCAGCGGCCCGAGGTGTGGGCGGACGCCGGGGGGCGCACCGACCTCCTGCGCACGGTGGATGAGGAGGCGGAGCGGCTCAACCGGGTCATCGCCAACCTGCTCTGCATGTCGCGCATCGAGAGCGGTGCCCTGAGCCTGGAGCGGCAGCCCTGCGAGGTGGAGGTCCTGCTCTGGGAGGGCGTGCGGCTGGCGGGTCTGCGCCTCCAACGCCGCAGGGTGGGGCTCGCGCTGCCGGAGGGCCTGCCGGAGGTGGACTGCGACCTGGGGCTCGGGGGCATCGCGCTGGCCAACCTCCTTGATAACGCGGTGAAGTATTCGCCCCGCGAGACGCCTGTGGACATCGGGGCGCGGCTGTCGGCGGACGGGCATCTGGTGGCCGTGTGGGTCGACGACCGCGGGCCGGGGATCGCCACCGGCGAGGCGGAGCGGATCTTCCAGCGTTTCTACCGCGGCGGCGCGGGGTCTCCCGGGCGGGGCGGGCCCGCGGGGACGGGGCTCGGGTTGTCCATCGCCCGGGCCTTGGTGGAGGCGCATGGCGGGCGGCTCTGGGTGGAGGCGCGCCCCGGTGGGGGGAGCCGCTTCACCGCGACCTGGCCGGTGGCTGACCCCGTGCCCGAGCCGGCGCAGGGTTCCGGGGGATAGGTGCCGCAACGACAGAGGTGCGGTCCAAAGCCCACTCCGGGCGCCGGCTGCATCGCCCAGGGGCCTTGAGGTACTGGGGACCGCAGCCGGAGCGTGCCGCGCGGGCGGACCTTCGCAGCACTCCCTCCCGCACCGACCGGGGATGCGGGGGGCCCGCCGGGGCAGGGCCGGCCGCATGGAAGGCATGGCTGCCGCGGACGCCCCGGACCCGGGCCCCGGCGGCGTCCGCAGCGAGCCGGCGCGGCATGGATGAAGCGGGGCGCGTGGGGCCGGGGGGGATGGCGGGGGCATGTCGCAACGGGTGCTGGTGATCGACGACGAACCGCAGATCCGGCGGGCGCTACGGGTGGCGCTCCAGGCCGAGGGCTACGCCGTGGACCTGGCGGAGGCCGGGGCCGAGGGGCTCGACCGCGTCGCGGCCGCGCCGCCGGACATCGTGATCCTGGACCTCGGGCTGCCCGACATGGACGGCGCCGAGGTGTGCGCTCGCCTGCGCGAGTGGAGCCGGGTGCCGATCATCGTGCTCTCGGTCCGCGACGGCGAGCGGGACAAGGTGCGCGCGCTCGACCGCGGTGCCGACGACTATCTGGTCAAGCCCTTCGGCATCGCCGAACTCCTGGCGCGGATGCGGGCGGCGCTGCGCCGGGCGCGCGAGGAGGTCGGCCTGCCCATGGTCGTGCACGAGGGGCTGGTCATCGATCTGGCCCGCCACCGCGTGCACCGGGACGACCGGGAGATCCACCTCACGCCGACCGAATACGAACTGCTCGCCTTCCTGGCGACGCACCGGGGCAAGGTGTTGACGCACCAGATGATCCTGCACCGGGTCTGGGGGCCCGAGTACGAGGCGGAGGTGCAGTATCTGCGCGTCTTCGTCAGCCAATTGCGGCGCAAGATCGAACGCGACCCGCACGCCCCGCGCCACCTGCTGACCGAGGTGGGGGTGGGCTACCGCTTCCCGGATGCCGATTGAGGCGGGGCCCGAAGGGCGCCCGTCCCCGGCGGGCCCCGTCCGTCCCAGGCGGGCCCCGTCCGCCGTCCCATCACCGGCCTCTGCCGCGTCCCCGGCGAGCCCCGTCCGCCGTCCCATCACGGCCCCTGCCGCGTCCCGGGCGGGCCCCGTCCGCCGTCCCATCACCGGCTCTGCCGCGTCCCAGGCGGGCCCCGTCCGCCGTCCCATCACCGGCCCCTGCCGCGTCCCCGGCGGGCCCCGTCCGCCGTCCCATCACCGGCCCCTGCCGCGTCCCCGGCGAGCCCCGTCCGCCGTCCCATCACGGCCTCTGCCGCGTCCCCGGCGAGCCCCGTCCGCCGTCCCATCACGGCCCCCGCCGCGTCCCGGGCGGGCCCCGTCCGCCGTCCCATCACGGCCTCTGCCGCGTCCCAGGCGGGGCTGCCGCTCTCGCGCACGGGCCCCGGCCTGCCGGGTACCACCGCCCCCGCCCCCGCCCCCGTGCCTGCCGGCGTCCGGCGCGACCTGCCTTCCCCCGCCCGCCGAGCCCTCACGGCGTTTCGGGGGCCAGCAGGCTCTGCAGCGCCGGCTCCGCCTCCGGCGGGGCCACCAGGAGGAGGCGGTCCCCGGCATCGATCTGGGTGTCGCCGCTCGGAATCCGCACCTCGCCGCCGCGCAGGGCGAGGATGAGCAGGGTGCCGGCCGGCCACGCGACCTCCCGCACGAGCCGGCCCGCCGCCGCTGAGCGCGCCGACAGATCGACCTCCACGATGGCCGCGCCGCCGTTGGGGAAGGCCAGCAGGGTCCGCACGCGGGCGGCCGTGACCTCCCGCTCGATCAGTTCGGCCAGGATCGAACTGCTGGACACCAGCCCCTCCACGCCGCAGAGCCGGAACAGGCTCTCGTTGCGCGGGTCGTTCAGCCGGGCGATGGTGCGCCCGGCGCGGAAGTGGCGAGCCCCGAGCGCGGCGATCAGGAGGTTGGCGGCATCGTCCCCCGTCACCGCCGCCACGATGTCGGCGCGGGCGCAGCCCGCCGCCTCCAGCACCGAGGGGAGCGTGCCGTTGCCCACCAGGACGACGTCGCCGACCAGTCCCTGTAGGAGCTGCGCGCGCGCCGGCCGCTGCTCGACGATCGTGACCTCGTGTCCCTTGCCAAGGAGCATGCGTCCCAGATGAAACCCGACCTTGCCGCCGCCGACGATCAACACATACACCCGCATGCCCTCCCCGTCAGCGCGAGGTCCCCGGCGCCACGGTCCCGTCCCCCGCGGGCGCGGCCGCGGGGAGGGCCCGGCGCACACGGTCCAGGACCAGGTCCGGCAGGTCGAGGATGTCGAGTCCCAGTTCCGCGAACACAGGGGCGAACTCCGGATCGTTGACGCGCACGGTGACGCGCCGCACCCCGAAGAGCTCCGTCACCGCCTGGGCCACCATGAAGTTGATGGCGTCGACGTTGGTGAGGACGACGACGGCGTCGGCCCGGGCCACCTGCGCCTGCTCCAGGATCGTTTGGTCGAAACCGGGTCCAACGACCGTCTGCCCATGGAACCGTTCGCCGAGCCGTGTGAGGCTGGTGACGTCGCTGTCCACGACGCAGACGTCGTTGCCGGCTGTGGCGAGGCACCTGGCCACGTGGGCGCCGATGCGGCCGCAGCCGATGATCACGATGCGCACGGGATCCCCTCCTCGCCCCGGGGGGCACCGCCTGTACCCATATCGCTCATCCGTCCGCCGGCACGACGACGGCCTGGGCCGGCGCGATCTCGGCCGCCAGTTCCGACCACTGGTGGGGGGGGCACTGCACGATGACGGCGTCGGCCCCGACCTTGCGGACCGCCTCCCGCAGCATGCTCCGTACGGCCCGGCCCCGGCGGAGGTGGCTCAGCACCGCGACGCCCGACGAGCCGGCCACCCGCTCCACCTGGTCGAGCAGGGCCGCCGCCCGCTCGGTCTCCTCGCCCGCGGGGGCCTCCAGGGGCACGGCCAGCGGCAGGCGGACGGGCGCCAGCACGTGCAGCACGCCCCCGGGCCCGACGAGCCGGGTGGCCACGTGCAGCGCCTGCAGGGGCACGCCGCCCAGTTCCGGGTCCGCGACCAGGAGCACGGTCTTCCAGGGCGGCTCGGTACCCCGAAGGGGTCTGCGCCGCATCCCGCCGACCGCGTAGGCGGCCGCGGCGAGCAGGACCGCCGTGATCCACGGTAGGGCCGCGCCCATGAGATCCCTCCCTCCGTTTGGAACGCCGGAGACACGCGGGCGTCCAGTCGGGGGGGGCGCACGCCGGCGGCGGGACAGGCGACCCGCTGCAGCCCCCCCCCGGAACTCAGGGCCCACCGCCGTCCGCGGGAAACCGCCGCGACGGGTCGCCCACCACCGTGAAGTCGGCCCAGGGCATCCGGTCCATGATCTCCTGCAGCGTCGAGCCGCGCCAGGGCAGGCGCCGGTCCCGGGCGGCGCCGGCGAGCACATGGGTGACGCGGTGCCGGCGGGCATGGGCGGCGACCGCCTCACCCACGCCGTGGCGACCCGCCGTCGCCGGCATGACCAGCAGCGGGAGAGACAGCAAGGCGCAGATCTGCCGGATCTCTTCCATGCGTTCGGGCGCGTTCCGCGCCCCTTCGGGCACCACGTGGAGGACCTCGGCCTCGCACTGCAGGCTCCGCGCGAGGCGCCACCCCTGCCGCACGACGCGCTCGTCTCCCGGGCGCCCGGCGGCGAGGATCAGCAGGCGGTCGGCCACGGGCCGTACCGTGGAGGCCAGCGGCGAGTCCTCGCCCCCCGCCTCCGCGACGCGGTGGCCCTCGATCACCCGCGCCATCTCGCGCAGCGCCACCTCGCGTAACGCGGTCAGCCGATCCTGGCGGAAGAACCCGTCCAGGGCGGCGGGGATGCGTTCGCGGGGATAGACCTGCCCCTGTGAAATGCGCTCCCGCAGCTCCTCCGGCGGCAGGTCGACCGCGACGACCTCGTCCGCCTCCTCGGTCAAAAGCGAATCGGGCAGCGTCTCCCGCTGGCGCACGTAGGTGATCGCCGCGACCTGGTCGTTGAGGGACTCCAGGTGCTGGATGTTCAGCGTCGTCCAGACGTCCGCGCCGTCCGCCAGGATCGCGCGCACGTCCTCGAAGCGCTTGGCGTTCCGGGAGCCGGGGGCGTTGCTGTGGGCGAGTTCGTCGACGAGGACGACGCGGGCCCGGCGGGCGAGCACGGCCTCGAGGTCCATCTCCTGCAGCACGGCGCCGCCCCGCTCCACGCGCCGGGGCGGCACCACCGCCAGGCCGTGGAGCAGGGCGGTCGTCGCGGGGCGGGCATGCGGTTCCACGTAGCCCACGACGATGTCCACGCCCGCGGCGCGGGCCCGCTGGGCGTCCTCGAGCATGTTGTACGTCTTGCCCACGCCGGCGGCGAAGCCGAGGTAGACCTTGAGGCGGCCGCGCCCGCGGCCGGGAGACGCCGTGCCTGCCTCCGTGCCGGTACCCTCCCTGCGGCGCCCGTCCGGCCCCTCCGGGGCGGCGGGGTGGCCGCGCTACTTCCGATTCACCGCACGGGCCGGGGAACCGATGGAGCCCCTGGGCCGGCCCGATCCGTCGGGGGGGCGCCGGAGTCCCGCGCCGTCCCCCGGCGCCCGCCTCACCCCGGCCACCGGGGGGCCTGGTGGCGCGGCGGTCGGAGCAAACTGACGGCTAGGGCCAGGGCGACGGCCGGCAAGGACATCCAGGCCAGCGCCGCCGGGGCGACGGGCGCATGTGCGGCGGCGCCGTACAGGGCCGCCGCGGCGGGCGGGGCCGCCGCGAGCGCCCGCGCGCCGTCGGCGATGCTGCCGGCGGTAGAGAGGGCGATGCAGCGGCGGCGGGTGCGCCGCGCACCGAGCAGCACCGCCGGGAGCTTCCCGGGATGGGCGTCGAGATCCAGCACGGTCGGCCGGCTCACCGCCCATGCCGGGCCGGCCAGGACGAAGCAGGCGGCGGCCGGTGCGCCGGCGCGCATCCCCGTCTCCAGCGCCACGGCCACACGCCGCCCGCGACCCTGCAGTTGCGCGATCGCCTGGTCGATCTGCGCCGGATCCTCGACGTCCACCAGGGAGATGCCCGCCAGCACGACGTGATCCAGGGTGACCGGTGACGCGGCGGCGCGGAGTTCGACCAGGCCGAGGGGCCTTCCGCCGTCCGCCACACCCAGGCACCGTCCCCCGCGCGATGCGATCTCGCGCTCCCTGGCCGCCGCCTCCTCGGGCCAGGCGCCGCCGTATTCCGCCACGTGGCGGGCGACCTCCCCCACGGGGCCGCAGAGCGGCTCGCGCACGTCCGCCGCGCCCCGCAGGCCCGCGCGCTGCTTCGCCAGGATGACGACCGATCGTCCGGGTCCGTCCTCATCGCCCAGGTTCGCCTGCCGGGCGGCCGCGGCCACCTCCCGCACGGTGACCCCGAGCACGGGCCAGAACTCGACGGCGGAGAGGCTGCCGTCCTCCCACACCGCGGCGCTCGGCAGCACCAGGGTGTCGCAGGTGGCCGCGCGCGCTAAGGCGCCGCCGCGAAGCGGCACCGCGCGGTGCCGCCGCCAGAACGCGTCCTGGAGCGCAAGGCCGGCGCCGGAGCCGAGAAGCAGCAGGTAGGGCGGGAGGAGGGCCGCCAGGGCCAGGCCCCGGGCTACGCCGTGCCAGCGCGCCGAGAGCACGGCCAGCGCCACGGCGGCGACGAGGGCCGGTGCCGGCCACCAGCGCGGGACCCGCGGGGCCGCCCGGCCGGACCGGGCGGGGGACTCCGGCAGCGGGCGGACCCGCAGGCCGCCACTGAGGATCTGGCTGCCGGCGAGCAGGGTCTGGTGGCCGGGCCGCGCCTCGCGGACGACGGGCGCCGACTCCCCGGTGATGGCCGACTGGTCGACGGTGGCCGATCCCTCCACCACCTCGCAGTCCTCCGAAACCACGTCGCCGGGCCGCAGGAGCCATCCATCGCCGGGGGAGTCCATCTCTAGCCCTCACCTCACCCGTCGGCCCGGGACGGCCCGGTGGTCGCGGGGCCGGGGCTCGGGACGGGTCGCCGGGTGCCGCCCGGCCCGGGGGATCGGACGCGGCGCCGCCGCCGAGGGTGTCCGAGGGTCCGGTCGCCGGCATCGGGACCGGCGGGACGGCGTCATGGCCGGGTGGCCCGAGGCGTGGGGCGCAGCCCGCCGGCAGGGGCTTCCCCCCTCGGGGGGCGGACGACAGCCGCGCGGCCGGACGGTCCCGCCGCGAGAGCAGAGACTCATCGGCCCGGCGCCAGGGCCGCGAGGGCTAGGTTCAGCTTCAACACGTTCACGTGCGGCGCACCGAAGAGGCGGAGCAGGATGCCGTTCCGCGTGTGGCTCTGGACCAGCCCGGCGAGGACGGTCTGGGAGATGCCGGTCGCCTGCGCCACCCGCGGAATCTGGATCCGCGCAGACTGCGGCGTGATGTCCGGGTCAAGCCCAGAGCCGGAACTCTCCAGGAGGTCCAGGGGCACCTGGTCGGCCCGCACGCCGGGATCGGCGGCGAGGAAGGCCTGGAGGTTGGCCTTCACCTCCGCCTCGAGGGCGGCGTTGGTCGGCCCGAGGTTACTCCCGCCGGAGTTATTGGCCGCATAGGGTTCGGGCTTGCCGGTCGCGGGATTCAGGGTCGCCGAGGGCCGGCCCCAGAACCACCCCGGACCGGTGAAGGACTGACCGATGTGGGCCGAACCCACGATTTGTCCCGACGTGTCGCGGATCATCGACCCGTCTGCCCGGTGGTGGAAGGCGATCTGGCCCACGGCCACGATCGCCAGCGGGAAGAGCAGGCCGCAGACCACCCAGAACACCAGTGTGACGCGCACGGCGCTCAGGACTTCGCGGAGGCCGCTCACGACGCAACACCCCTGCCGCGGATGCCGTTTCGGGTCTGGAGCCGCGGGTCTGCGGGCGGCCCGCCCGGCCTCAATACAGGTGGAAGGCCGTCAAAACGAGGTCGATCGCCTTGATGCCGAAGAACGGTAGGATCACGCCGCCGAGGCCGTAGATCAGCATGTTGCGCACCAGCATGTCCGAGGCGCCCATCGGCCGGTAGCGCACGCCGCGCATGGACAGCGGGATGAGCGCCGGGATGATCAGGGCGTTGAAGATCAGGGCGGACAGGATCGCGCTTCTGGGGCTGGTCAGGTGCATGATGTTCAGCGCGCCGAGTTCGGGCAGGATCGGCGCGAACATGGCCGGCAGGATGGCGAAGTACTTGCTCACATCGTTGGCGATCGAGAAGGTGGTGATCGCGCCCCGCGTGATCAGGAGCTGCTTGCCGATCGAGACGACCTCGATCAGCTTGGTCGGGTCGGAGTCGAGGTCGACCATGTTGCCGGCCTCTTTGGCCGCGGCGGTGCCGCTGTTCATCGCCAGGCCGACGTCGGCCTGAGCCAGCGCCGGCGCGTCGTTGGTGCCGTCACCCGTCATGGCGACGAGCCGCCCCTCGCCCTGCTCCCTCTGGATGATGCGCATCTTGTCCTCGGGCTTGGCCTCCGCGACGAAGTCGTCTACACCGGCCTCGGCCGCGATGCTGGCGGCGGTCAGGGGATTGTCGCCGGTGACCATCACGGTGCGGATGCCCATGGCCCGGAGGGCGTCGAAGCGCTGGCGCATGCCGGCCTTGACCACGTCCTTGAGGTGGACGGCGCCGAGGACCCGCGCGCCCGAGGCCACCGCCAGCGGCGTCCCTCCAGAGCGCGCGATGGCGTCGGTGGCCCCCCGCACCTCCGGAGGCAGGCTGCCGCCGGCCGAGGCGATGACGGCCGCGATGGAGTCCACGGCGCCCTTGCTGTACTCGGTGCCGTCGGCCAGCCGCAGCCCACTGCGCCGGGTTTCGGCGGAGAACTCGATCACGGTGGCGTCGGCGGGGGCCTCATCGGGCCCCCCCACACCCTGCCTGCGGGCGAGGGCGACGATGGAGCGGCCCTCGGGGGTCGTGTCCCCGAGAGAGGCCCAGAGCGCCGCCGCCGCGACCTCTTCCGGAGGGACCCCCGGCGCCGGGACGAACTCGGAGGCCATGCGGTTGCCGATGGTGATCGTCCCGGTCTTGTCCAGGATCAGCGTGTCGACGTCGCCGGCGGCTTCGACCGCCCGCCCGGACTTGGCGATGACGTTGAAGCGCAGCACGCGGTCCATTCCGGCGATGCCGATCGCCGAGAGCAGGGCGCCGATGGTCGTGGGGATCAGGGACACCAGCAGCGCGATCAGCGACGCGACCGCGATGGGCTTACTGAAATACTCCGCCATGGGCTGGAGCGTGATCACCACGACGACGAAGATCAGCGTCAGCCCCGCCAGCAGGACGTTGAGCGCGATCTCGTTGGGCGTCTTCTGCCGGGTCGCGCCCTCGACCAGGGCGATCATCCGGTCGAGGAAGGACTCGCCCGCCTCCGCGGTGATGCGCACGTCGATGCTGTCCGAGAGCACCCGGGTGCCCCCCGTGACCGAGGAGAAGTCTCCGCCGGCCTCGCGGATGACGGGGGCCGATTCGCCCGTGATGGCCGACTCGTCGATGGAGGCGATGCCCCGGATGATCTCGCCGTCGCCGGGAATCACCTCGCCGGCCTGGACCCGCACCCATTGGTCCCGGCGTAGGGAGGCCCCCGGGACCGTGCCGATCTCCCGTCCGGCCTCGTCGATCAGCCGCGCCGCGGTCTCCACGCGGGTCCGCCGCAAGGCCTCCGCCTGGGCCCTGCCGCGGCCCTCCGCATAGGCCTCGGCGAAGTTGGCGAACAGGACGGTGAAGAGCAGGATCACCGCGACCGCCAGGTCGTAGCCCCGCCCGACACCGGCCGCTGGTCCGAAGAGCGACGGGGCGACGCTCAGCAGGGCGGTGATCACAAAGCCGATCTCGACGATGAACATCACCGGGTTGCGGGCGAGCGTCGCCGGGTTGAGCTTGATCCAGGAATCCCGAGCGGCCTGCCAGAGCAGGGAGTCCCCTCGCGCCGCCGCCGCCGGTCTCGCCAGAGCCATCGAACCCTCACTCCCCACACACGAAGGCGGGCCGCGCCGCCGCGCGCCGTCGCGCGGGGCCGCCACGCGAAATCAGTGGAAGAAGACCCCGGCGTGCATCGCCAGTTGCTCGCCGATCGGGCCTAGGGCCAGCGCCGGCAGGAACGTCAGCGCGCCCACGATCACCAGGACCCCGAGGTAGATCCAGCCGAAGGACCAGGTGTCGGTGCGCAGGGTGCCCACGGTGACCGGGGCCGGCTGCTTGAGCGCCAGCGAGCCGGCGAGGGCGAACATGGCCGCGACCGAGAGGTAGCGGCCGATGAGGATGACCAGACCCAGCGACACGTCGTAGAAGGGTGTGTTGGCACTCAGGCCGGCGAAGGCCGAACCGTTGTCGGCGGCCGCGGACGTGAACGCGTACAGGATCTCCGAGAGGCCGTGCAGGCTCGGATTGGCGAGGCTGGACACGCCCACGTGGTGGATCAGGGCGAAGGCTGCGGGGAAAAGGATGATCACCGGATGGATCAGCATGGCCACGGTGGCCAGGCGGATCTCCCGGGACTCGATCTTCTTCCCGAGGAACTGCGGCGTGCGACCGACCATCAGGCCGGAGACGAAGACCGCGACGATCAGGAACATCAGCATGTTGACGAGGCCGACGCCCTTGCCGCCGAAGATCGCGTTGAGCATCATCAGGAGCATCGCGGTGCCGCCGGCGAGCGGCGTCAGGCTGTCGTGCATGGCGTTGACGGCCCCGGTGGTGTACGCCGTCGTGTTGGTGACAAAGAGCGCGGTCAGCGCCTGGCCGAAGCGGACCTCATGGCCCTCCATGTTGGGGGCCAGTTGGATGCCGAGGGCGTGGGCGAGGGCCGGGTTACCGGCCGTCTCGGAACGGAACACGACGGCGAAGCAGACCAGCAGGAAGGTCATGGTGACGCCGTAGAGGACCCAGGCCTGCCGCATCCCGACCTTGACCCGGCCGGTGGAGTCGGCGTCGACCATCCGGCCGAAGGTGAAGACCAGAGCCGTCGGCAGGACCGACATGGCGAAGATCTCGACCACGTCGGTGAACCAGGAGGGGTTCTCGAACGGATGGGCCGAGTTGGCGTTGAAGAAACCGCCGCCGTTGGTGCCCCACTGCTTGATCGCCTCCAGGGCGGCCACAGGGCCGCGGGAGATGATCTGGATGCCGCCCTGCAGGGTGTGGGCGGTGGCGGCTCCGGCCAGGGTGGCGGGGAGGCCGGCGGCGACCAGGACGATCGCGCAGAGGAACGACAGCGGGATGAGCACGCGCGTCAGCGCCTTGACGAAGTCGGAGTACATGTTGCCGATCGTCTGGCGCTTGGGGCCGAGGGCGCGGATGAAGCCAATGGCCATGATCAGACCGGTCGCCGGGGTGGTGAACTGTAGGAAGATGATCGCGGCCATCTGGGAGAAGTACGAGAGCGTCTGTTCGCCACCGTACGCCTGCCAGTTACAGTTGGCGAGGAACGACGCGACCGTGTTGAAGGCCAGCGGCCAGGCCAGGACGCCCTGGTGGTCCGGGTTCAAGGGCAGATGGGTCTGGATGCGCAGGAGCAGGTAGACCAGCAGGCCCATGGGCAGGTTGAGCAGCAGGATGGCCTTGTAGTACTGCTTCCAGGTCATCTCCCGCTTGGGGTCGACGCCGCCCAGGCGGAAAATGAAGGCCTCGACGGGATGGAGGACGCGGTCGCCGAAGACCGGCCGGCCGGTGAAGACGCGAAATATGTATGTGCCGATGAAGTATGCGGCCACGGAGACCACGGCCATGAGCAGCAGCGCGCCGACGATGCCAAGCAGCACGAGTCATCCCTCCTGAAGCCAGGCCGTGCAACAAGCGCCCGGGGCGCCACAGTCCGGCGGCCGGGTGGCACGCGCTGCGGTGGGGGGCGGCAAACCGGGATCCGGTCTGTCCCCGGTCCCGACGGCGGCGGGACGGGCCGCGGTTTCTGCCGCCGGTCAGAAGCGCTCGGGGTGGACCATGACGTAGACGAGGTACAGCATGACCACGATGCTGAGCACAAGGAGCACGTCCACGCCGTTCACCTCCTGGGCATGGGGGCGGTCGAGGCGCGCCCGGCGGCGGTGGTCCGCAAGGCCCGGCCTCCTGCTACCACGTCCCGAACCAATCGGCGGCCTTCGCGCACAGGCCGAACACGGCCAGCAGCATGAGGATCGACAGGATGTCGCCGACGCGGATGTGCATGTCGCTTCCTCCCTCCACGGCCTCCGGGTCCCGGGGGCGCCGGAGCAGGAGTATAGGAGGCCGACGTTAGGTCGGCGTAAGGATGGCCTCCCGGGGGATTAAGAAAGGGTAAAGAGCGGAGGCCGTCCTCCGTAGGGTGTGTGGCGCGGCGGTGGCCGATGCAGGGCCGTCTTGGCGCGGCCGGCGCCGGCGGGGGTTCGTGCTGCAGCCGCGGGCGGGGCCGGCGCCTGTGCGCCGCCGCCCCCGGGACGGACCACACGGTCGGCGGGACGCCCGTAGCGGCACGCCCCGCGGGCGAGTCGGGGGCCCGCGACGGTCTGCGGACGGATGGGACGCCACCGGGGCGCGGCGGCGCAGACACGCCGCACCTCGGTGGTGTCCGCCCTCTGCCCGGGACTACGCGCCCGGGTGCCGGAGCCTGCGGTCCCGGCACGGCCCGTGCGGGTGGGCGTCCGGCTGGGGCCGACGGGCCTTCAGGCACCGTCCAGGGTGATGACCCGCTTCACGTCGTCGGCGCCCACGGCGGCGAATGCCCGGTCGCCGTGGTCGAAGTCGTGGCGCGCGGTTACCACGGCGGCGATCGCCTCCGGGAACCGCCGGCGGCAGATGTCCAAGTCGCCGAGGGCCATCCGGAAGTGCCGCGGATTGCTCGCGACCAAACCCACCAGCGCCTGATTTCTGCCGAGCGCCTGGCCGAGCAACTCCCCGGGATGCATGGCCGCGTGGGCGCCGCCCGCGCCGCCGATGAGGGCCATCGCCCCGTTCCTGCCGAGCGCGCGCCAGAGCGCGACGAACACTTCGGCGCTTCCCGAGGCCTCGACGGCGCAATCGATGTGGCCGAGGGCCTTCGCCAGGCCCGACGGGTCGACGCCCGCGGTACAGTGGTAACGCGCGCCGATGCCCTCCAGGATGCGCGCCTTGATGCCGCCCGCGGCGGCGCGGTCCAACACGTGCACCTCCGCCCCATGGCAGCGGAGCGCGAACGCCACGAGCGTCCCAACGGGGCCGGCGCCGCCGATCAGGAAACGCAGGCCCTCGGCCCACTCCGGCGCGTCTGCCTGGTCCGTCCAGCGCGAGCGCGGCAGACGGCGCTGAATCTGGCGGACCTGCTCGATGCACTTCTCGCCGACCGCGAGTGGCTCGGTGAGCACCGCGATCCGGTGGACCTCCGCGGGGACGCGCACGCAGAACTCGGCGTCGTCCAGGAGGCGGGGGCGCAGGAAGCCGTCCATGCCGCTGATGCCGCGGCCGCTGCCCGCGGCCGTCAGGCAGAGGTCGGGCTCGCCGGTGGCGCAGGTGGTGCAAGTTCCGCAACTGCGCTGATTGGTACCGCTCACGTAGTCCCCTTCGGCGAGGTGGCGGACGGCGGCGCCCACCTTGAGCACGCGGCCGAGGGGCTCGTGGCCGAGGACCAGCGCCTGGCGGCCGGGCTCGGGCCGGCCCCAACCCCCTTCGATGATGTGGCGGTCGGTGCCGCACACCCCGCATTCGACCATCTCGATGAGGACCTCGTGCTCCCCCGGCAGGCCGGGCTCGGTTCTGGTGATGACATCGACGCGGCGGGTGCCGGGGATCACGCCGAGGCAGCGCACTGGCGGAGCGACCTCCCAGGGGGCGGCATAGCGTCGGGCCGTAACCCCATTTTGGGGGGCGCCCGCGTCCGACCTGCCGCGCCGTGGCGGAGACCTGCGCGCAAGGTGTGCCCGGTCGGTGCGTCCATGCCCCGGCGCGGCCCTCGTCTGCTAGAATGAAGCGATACGCGTCCATCTGGAGTCGCCCGAGGGGCGGCCGGACAGGCTGAAGGGTGATCGGCGGGCGGGCCGCGGCCGGTCGCGCCGTGGGGTTGCCGAGTGGCGAAAGCGTCGCGCGCGGCCAGACCCGGCGTGCGGGGGTGTTGCGGTGACGGGCGGCGGGCGGTGGACGCAGGGGCGTGGGGCGCCGGTGCGGACGATGGCCGGTAGGCCCGCGCCCGTCTTCCTCATCGCGCTCGAAAAGGCGATCAGCGCGCTGGCGGCCGCCGCGGGCGCGGTCCTCGCCTTCCTGCTCCACATCCACCGGAGTACGGACCCGCTGCAGTTCCTGCTGCCGGGCGAGGTCTCCGAGGTGCCGCGCGACATCACCGTCCGGTGGCTGTACCGCCACCTGCCGCACTTCGGTCCGGGGATCATCCTTCTGGCGGCGTTCGGACTGACCTTCTGGGCCGTGTTGCTCGGCGCGGAGGCGGTCGGCGTCTGGCGTGGGTTGGGCTGGGGCGAGTTCCTCGTCATCGTGGAAACGGCGTCCTTCCTGCCCTTCGAGCTCTATGACATTGTGCGGCGGCCGCACCCGACCGGATTCATCACCCTGACGGTGAACCTGTTGATCTTGTGGTACGTGGGGGTCCTCTACCGGCGCCGGCTGGGCGAGCGCGGGATGGGCCCGGTGCGGTCGCAACGGAACTTCGTCGGCGGCGTGGCACGGCGGGAGGCCGGGCAGCGGGCCTTGGGCGTGGCGCGGTCCGCAGTCGCCCACGGTGAAGAGGCGGGGGCGGGCGATGTGGAGGTGGCGGCTGCGGTGGGCGAGGCGGAGCCGGGGGGCCAGTCGCACGGGCGCGATTGGCGGGTGGGCGAGCCGTAGCCGGGGCGTCACGCCCAGAGGCGTTACGGCCGTGACGCCAGGCTCCCGGCATGTGCCGGGGGGGCGGCTGTGCTGCGGAAGGGGTCGCATCGACATAGAGTGCCGACCAAATGCTGGCGCGCGCCGCGAAGTGGGTCGGTCTTGAGAAGCACGTCTCCGCGCACTGGCTTCGGCACTTCCTCGCGACACAAGCCCTCGCCAACGGCACCGATCTCCTGCAGGTGCAGAAGGACCTTCTTGGGCACCCGAAACTCGCGACCACGCAACGCTACCTGCACGCGGCGCAAGAAGACTTCCGCCGATGCCGTGGGCGACCTTCAACGGTAACATACAGCAGGTCGGAGGGAGGACATGCCAGTGGCGCCGCTGAACACCCGCGTACGCGAGAATTCGACAAGGAGTGACGCGATGTGCCCGTGCGTTCCTGGCCAGACGACTTCCCACCGGCCTGCCCGCCAGAGGATGCGACACCGCCAAATGGCCAAGTCCGCGCGTACCGTGGCGTACACAATAATCCACCGTCCGCCACTGACTTCGTTCCACTCGCGCGCAGCAATCCTGAGAAGCGTGGCGATTGCCAAGCGTACGGTTTATCCCTGTTTGCTAGCTTGGAGGATATAGAGAGAGTCCGTGGGCGGTTGCGTCGTACGGAGACTTATTGGGAACACATTGCGATGGCGACCTTGACTGAGGGCGTGTCAAAACTGACTAACATCAAGCGCGGTCACATTACTTGGTGGGTTCTTGATCCGTCGCAAGTGCATGTTTCGTTCGCAGTCGTTGACTCGGACGAAGACGGCAAGGGGTCTTCATGATAGACGGGATAGAGATAAGTGGTCTTGGTCGCCTGACCATTTATGAGGTTTATGAAGAATTTGACGGGCCACGACTCTTTGCCTGCCGGTCAGATGGGGGCCGGTGGTTCATAGCCTTCTGGGCAGGACAAATTGAAGCCAGCGCCCGATGGTTACTAGCGCCCATGACGATCCAGCGATGGAGCAAACTTCGTATCGGACAGATTCCTTTGAGAAAGGCGTTGACTGAGGCAGACGGTGGGCATGTGTGGGAAGTGGTCGTGTCCGACGCTGGAGTCCCAAGCGCCACGGCAGTGCCGGTCAACGAACTAGAAGAAGAGGACTTGCCCACCAAAGACGCAGCCCTCGATGAATCTCCGGTCTTGGTTGCACCAGGATCTCTCGCCGCTGGTTCGGTTTCTTCGAGGCGGGACGAGTTGATCTTCTCATTGGACATGCCACCAGAACACCCCCACGCTATCGAGTGTGAGTACCTGGGCTCTAGCCTGTTGCGCTTTCAGTCTGCAATTCGCGCATTTGGGGCAGGCCCCAGTTCTAGCGCCTATGGTAGGCTCGCACGACGCGCGGAACGCGGGTTTACATTGCTGGCACAGGTTCCTCTGGCCGGTTCCTTCGAAGTTCATCTGGTGTCGCAGGAGACATCTGGCTTAGTCAACAGCCCAACGCCAACGTCTTGCGCCATTGATGCTTTCATGAAATTATGGTCTTTCGCAACCAGCGACGAGGTTGTTGCTGCGCTTCATGGGGTTGGTCCTAAGGCAGCCGTGAGATTTAGCTGGTTCATTGAATCGCTTGCCAAGGCAAAGGCTAATGTCACCATTCAATGGCTTTCGACGTCTGGGGGACTCACCATGCGAGCACGAAGCGCGCTCAGCCTCAGCGACCTGTCTTATGTCTTGGCTAAAGAAGAGAAAGGCGCCGTTGAGCGGTATAGCCTGATTGGCACCATGGTTGGCCTCGACGTAAAATCGAGTCGGTTTCACTTCATCGACGAGAAAGATCATTCATATAGGGGAGTCATAGATGTGCGGCTCGCTCAAGAGGCGTCGACCGGGAAGTCGGTTAGAATCCCTAGCTCAGTCCAGGCTACAATTGAGGAACATTTAGTTCTAACCATGGCGACGGGCGAGGAGTCCGCAGACTACGTACTTATAGACGTGGTGACTACCGACAAAGAAGGCGCTCAGCCAAACTCAAGCGGTGAACGATAGCGCCCCACTAGAGTGGCACCCACCCGATGCAAGCGGAGGAAGTGAGGGAAGGGCCGGAAGCGGTTCCCTGTCTGCCCCCAGCGGCTTGTTGGCAGACGGGGCTGAGGCAGGGCGAATTGCTCGGGCTGCGTTGGGAGTATTTCACAAACCGCTTGATGGAGGCCGGGCGATGACCAAGCAGCACATGGTTCCCGCGTACCCTTCCGGAAAACGGCTGACAGCGCCAGAAGGCGTCTGAGGAAGCCGAGCGTTAGAAATCGCTCCAAACAATTCTCAGTCGTGGCGTCAGAGCCCCAGACCAGTGCTCACGGATTTAACAGTCTAAGTGCGAACGCAAGTGTGTCAAGCGGTTTCGGCGCCAGGTGAAACATGCCCTGCGTTGGAGGACATTGACCTAGACGAAGCGACGCTGCGCGTTGCGCGTACGGCAGCCGAGGTTGGGCGGGCCGGTGACGTTTCAGGAGGCGAAGACGCCAGAGATTGCCGCGAGCATCGCCCTGCCGGTTGGCAAGCGTAGAAGCCTGAAGGGGCACTGCTCTACGCAGCAGCCGCGATCCGCCTGCGTGCAGGGGTGGCATGGCAGGCTTCCGACATTGTATTCTGCACACGCGAGGGAAAGCCGATCCGTCCGCGCAACCTGCAACATGTCAGGTATACCGTGCGTAAGAAGGGGGCTGCCAGAGGTTGGCTTCCATTCGCTGCGACACACGTTTCCCGACGTGGGGGCTGTCGGCAGGGATACCGTTGGAGGCTGTGAGTGAAGGGCTGCGCGACTATGCCTTCTCGCGCCGCGTGTACGCCAAGTAACTGCCGGACGCCAAGCGACGGGCTGTCGATCAAGCCAGCAGCCGTGGCCGCCCGCGTTGCGGAGGGGCGCCGTGGGCAGTAGGCTTGGGGTGTGGGTACAGGGCTGCGGTGGCAAAATGGTGGCAAACGGGGTGTTTCCAGTGAGCCGAAGCCAGAGCCCGCTTGCGGAAGCCTTGCGGCACCAGGGATAGCGGACATACGGGCCCGTAGCTCAGGGGTTAGAGCGGGGGACTCATAATCCCACGATCTGGGTTCGACTCCCAGCGGGCCCCCCAACAGAGAGTAGGAAAAGCCCTTGCGGCAGTAGGCTGCAAGGGCTTTTTCCATGCGTTGACAGGTACGCTGAAGTAAAGGGAAGTAAGCCATAGGCAGGGGAGGTACGGGTAGGTTCGGGGTAGGTTTCTGGGGTATGTCCCCTGTGCTGGAGAGGTGTTGGGGCTCAAGGGATTGCGGCCCATGCTGATCGCAGGATGGGCGTGTCCCCTGATCTTGGCGGCGCGGCCGGGCGGTATGGCAGGGGTGAGTGCGCGGGTAGGTCTATGGGGTAGGTCCCCTGTGCTGGCAAACCCTTGGGCAACAAGGGAAAACGGCCCGGGGACGATGTTGGCGGGAACGAAACCGTGCTTGACGGTTCCGAATATTGGCGATACCGTGTTGCCAACCTGATATGGGAACCCGTCGCCCGAGGGGCGCGGGGGGCCCGAGCCATTCTTTGGGGCTCATGGCCGACACCGGCCGTGGGTCCCCTTTGTCGTCCCCGGCGGTGGGCCGAGGAGGCGCCGCAGATGTCCGTTGCCGAAGCGAACCGCCCCGCAGACCTGCCCGCGCTCATCTCCGTTAACGAGGCCATGCGCCAACTTGGCGTGAGCAAGCCCACGATGTATGCACGGGTATTCGACCACGTGCGCTCGGTGCGAATCGGCAAGCGGCGAATGATCTACGTGGAGGACCTGCTCGCGTACATGGAGGGTCACACACAGGGCAAGGGACCCGCGCCCACGTCCGAGCCCGCATGCGCCGAGGTGCCGGATCCCCACCGCCAAGGCCGGCCGCGCAAGTCGCCCGCCTGACCCCGCCGCACACGAATTGAGCCCGGCCGGGCGGCAACCCTGGCCGGGCTCCTGTGGGACGGCGGGCGGGCTCTCGCGCTAAGGGCGGTTACTCTCGCCCCCACCCTAACGCGCCATGCCCGCCCGCCGCAACCCCCGGCAAGGGAGGCGGCAGGGTGCGGACCGAGGACTGCGGGCAGATCGCCGGTTTGCACCTCCACCGCGTCACATTCGCGCCCGCCATACGACGGCTGCCATGTGGCCACCGAGAATGCAAAGCTTGTGGGCAGTGGCTGCTTGAGCAGGACATGTCGCACTTGATGCACCTGCAGAGTGAGTCCACGGACAGCCTCTGTTACACGGTCGCTCGGACTGACGGCGAGCGGAATCGCTTGAGCGACAGGGCGGGACATTCGAGCGGTGGATTTATGTCAATCGCGCTCGGTGGTATCACGGTTGTGATTTCATCGAACGACCTTGGGGGGCGCCTTCCGCCACTCCGCAGCCGCCGCGTGTCATTGGAGACAGCCATTTCACTTGTTCGGACACATCTAGAATCACGGACAGTAAAGAAGATCACGTGGTCGCACTCTTGGCGGAAACCCGAACCGGCGCAACGTGAGTTTCAAATCGGCACGGCCGGAGTTAACGACGAACAGATACTCCACGAAGTCGTGGCAGAAGCGTGTTCCGAATTCCAGGAGTGGGGTGTGACCGAGGAGCGTGGTTTTCCACCAGGGGCGTCACCCGACGTGAGGCAGGCATTTGCTGACTCGGTGGCGCGGATGTTCGAGGAGCGGCTTGGAGGCGTCTGAAGTGGGGTTGCTCGGGGCAACTTGCTCATTCCCGGAATCGGTTGGGCCAGTAAGCACGGCGGGAAATAAAGTCCCCCGTTCCGGGGTAGGGGCCAATACCCCCGTTCCGGGGTATGGGACCACACAGATACATCCGGAATACCCCGGAACGGGGGAAACGCTCCACACCCCGGAACGGGGGACTTGGCATAAAGGTTCACCTTACACGCCCATGGCTTCATAGGCATTGAGCTATAAGGTCTGAGCAAGTTGGTCGCGAGGGGGATGTGCGGGGACCCTCACACAGGAGGTCGCCCCGCTGCGCGGGTCTCCCGGAACCGGAGCAGTGGGGGGATGTTCCATGTCGTTGGCGATTCGCCGTGTTGCGTCCCGGCCGCCCCTGCCCGACGACGCTGCTGGCGCGGCCGTCAGATACGCGCAGGCCGGACTGTGGGTTGTCCCCCTCTGTTGGCCAGCGGCGGACGGCACCTGCGGCTGCGGGCGGGGGCATGTTGGACGCGCCGTGGGGAAGGCGCCGCTGTTTCCCGGCTGGCGGGACATGCGGTTGACCCCTGGTGGCGTTCGGCGGGCGTGGAAGGGGAACCCGCAGGCGAACGTTGGCGTGCTGCTCCACGCGTCCAACCTGCTGCTGCTGGACCTGGACGGCGCGGAGGGCATCGCGGAGGCGGTGGGGCTGGGGCTGCCCGAGGGGCCGACCGATCAAGCCGACCGCCCGCGTGGGGAGCTTGGGCTGCACGTCTTCCTGCGGCGGGGGGACCTGCCACAGCGTTCGGTGGTTGGCCGGGGATCGTCAGGACACATCGACCTGAAGTCGGAAGGGCTGGCCGTCCTACCGCCGTCCCGCCGGTTCGTTGACGGCCAGATCGTCACGCGCGAATGGTGGGCAGGGATGAGTCTGCTGGATATGCGGCCGGGGACGGCGCCGGGGTGGGTGGCCGACCTGTTGACCGGTGAGCCAGGGGGTGGGACGTGGGACGTGGCACGGTCGGCTCCGGGTTCGGGAGCCAGGCGAAGCCTGGCGACCTCCTGTGTGCGAACCACACAACCACAACCACGTCACCTACCAGTGGAAACCCAAGCTCTTCTCGACCTTGGCCCCGCCCGCTTCCCCGGTCGTTACCCCTCCCGAAGCGAAGCACTGTTCTCGGTCATCTGTGCCATGATCCGCTCCGATTGGTTGGATACCCAAATCACGTCCGCGTGTCTTGCTCAACCATGGATATCTGGCATGCGCGACAGGCACGGCGACATGGCAAACCACGTTGCCCGCCAAGCCATTAAGGCCCGGCGGTTGGTGGACGGGGAAAATGTTGGCTGGTGACCATTTTCCCCTTGATCCATAAGTTCGTGGCGCGGTAGAATGGACTAAGAATTGGGGCCATTCTTGGGGGCGCCTCCTTTTGTGGGGCGCCCTTGTCCTTTGGGGGGTGGGCTGCATGGACGACGGGGATTTGCCACCGGAAGCGCACGCGGCGCTGCTGCTGGGCCCTGACGTGCTCCCAGGTCCACCCCGTCCGTGGAACCACGTTGCCTACGGAATCGCACGGTCGATGAAGTACGCAGGCTGGGACCTTGAATACGCCGTGGAGCGGCTGGCCCGTTGTCCGTGGATACGCTCCCGCACGAAGGTCCTGCCCGAGCAATTCACGTGGACCATCTGCATGCGTGCGTGGGCAGAGCCCGCCCGTCGCGTAACGGCCTGAATAGGGGATGGTGAAGGTGTCAAACGAGCGACAGGTTTCGGCCGGCAGGACTGGCACGCGGGTCGCGTCACAGGATCAGGCCCCACAGCCCACCGGGCCACTCGATGCGGCGGCGGCCCTGGGTTTGGCGTGGTTGGTCTGGAGGATGGGCCTGTCACCGGTCGAAGTCCAAACGGTGGTTCTCCGCAAAAAGTCCACGCCGGCCGGTGGTTCGTGATGCAAACACTAACCTTGGCTGGCACCACCGGCGGCGGGACGGCGGGCATGTCCTCCCTGCTGGCCCTGGCAAAGTCCACGGAAACCACAATCCACGCCGGGCTGATGGAAGTGGACTTACAGTTCCACCCTCTGCGCGTCCCACAACCCCTGGCCTTTGTCCTTCGCCGGGCCGGTGTGCCATTGACCACAACCGGGGAACTCCCGCTCGCCCGCATGGTGGCGACTTGGGTGAACCACAACGCATCGGGCGCCCCACCGTGGAACGGGCAGGCGCAGGTGGCCACGTATTCGGACTCGGCGCGTAACGTCACTGTCCGATGGCAGACCGACGCGACCTGGGCGAGCGTGCTTCTTGGCGGGCTGGTGGCCCTGACGCTGTACCGCCTGTTGTCGTTCTTCCTCGTCGTGCTGGGCATCGCGGTCGGCCCGTTGGTGGCCGCGTTGGCGGGCGAGGAGGCGGCGGCGACCGTCACGGGCGTCGGCGCGGTGGTGGCTGCCATCATCGCCGGGGTGGCGGGGGTGGCCGTGGCGTTGGCTCCACACATACTCCTGTCGGCGTTCCTGCTGGCCGGTAAGGTCCTGTGGGCCGTTGTCCAGGCGGTGGCGAAGGCGGTGGGGGGGGGCCTGGGCGGGTTGGGTATCTCCCCGGCAGTTCTCCTACTCGCGGCGGCGGCGGCGGGCCTGGTCGTTGTCGGCGTCGAGGACTTGTGAGGGGGCTGGCATGGTGGGGCTGAAGGTGCGGACCTGGGAGAACGTCACAGGGCAGCGAAGGGAGGTGACAACATTGGCTGACAGCACGAAGACGGCGCCCGAGGGCTTCACGCAGGTTGGCGAACTCCTGCAGAGCGATCAGGCGTGCCGCATCACCATCGACCCGAAGACCGGCGCCGTGAGCATGTCCTGCCCACCGGGGCTACTGGAGAAGGCCGCGGACGCGGTGCATGCCCACGGAGTCGCGCAGGGCCACGCGGAGGCGGCCCAGGGGAAGCCCGCGCCCCTGGTCAACTTCAGCAACAACAACGGGGACTGAGCGATCCGCCGGGGGGCGGGGTGGAACCTGCCCCCCCTCCCCCCCGGCCGGCCGGGGCAGGGTTCCCGCAGATACAGTCCCCCAGGGTGCCGTCCGGCTCCTGTAGGGGTTTAGGGTGCGACTCTACGGGCACAAGGCGGCGGACAGGTGTCCGGACACCCTGCCGGACAGTTGTCCGGACGGCGGGAGGCGACGATGTGGGTGCAACGGACGAGGGCCAGCGGCGGACGCGCTTGAGGACCTCGTGGACGACGGCGTGCCCCGTCCATTGGCAAAAATGTTAATCAACCAACAAAGTTTTTGCAAAAACAAACGATGCCACCCAATAATCCCGACCCATGGCACGTCACCCATCGACTTGCAAACTTCGCCTAACCACGATTATCCGAACTGGCGTGGCGGTTTGCAAAGTGACGCCGTGATACACCACAACGAAGGAGATGGCACATGCGGCCGACTGCAGTGGAGTTTGACAGCACCCAGCGTGCGCGTGAGATCATCGCGGACCTACGCCGTGAGGGTCTGCCGGTGACGCGGAGGGAGCTCCACCGGCGCGGCGTGAACCACGTCACAATGGAGTTTGTGCTTGGTGAGGAACAAATACGCGTGGAGCGTAAATACTACGATTCGGTGGACGCGTGGGAGAGGGCGCTTCCGGTGGATAAAGTGAATTGTTGGTGTGTGATGATGGAGGCGGCGTTTGCGCTGGCTGACGTTGCTGGGGTTCGGGGTTTGCTGGACCTTGATGACATGGAGGCGGGGGGCGGCGGCGGGCCCGCGCAGGAAGCCCACAGGCGGGCGGAACAGGGGGCGGGCGGGTAACTGGACCCGCAAGCCCAAAACGCGGCCCTAGAGGCCGGAGGAATCGGACGGGGGGGGAATCGCGTTGGGCCTGTCCGTCGTCGAAGGCACCATCGCCATCGTCGGATTATTGACCAGTAGTTCTGGCACCGGATCACAGGAATTGGCGATTATCGGCCATTCGTACGGCGACACAACCCAGGCCACCAACGACCTCATCTTTTTCGAGGTCGCCTGTATCAACGCCGGTGGCTCCGCGAACCTTAGCGTGTCCTTGTACGACTTCACCAACCAGGCGGTGGTCCCTAACAGCACGGTGAACGGTTCGACAACCACGCCATATGGTGTGTACAGGGCTGGACCGATAAACCCAGGAGATATGCCGTGGGGAAACGTCTACGGTGTCCAATTCACGAACGCAAATATTACGATCGCCAGGGTTGTGGCGCCTGTGGTGTAGAGGGGTTTCGGAGGCGGCGAAACGGCCCCCGGCGCATCCAAGGTCGGCGTTCCAGCGGCGGCGGCTTTGCGCCGTCCGGTCGCGGAGGGCCTGACCCCGTACAAGAAACTCCCCCAAGGTCGCAGGAGGAATCCCGACCTACCCCTAGAATCCCACGATCGATAGGGGGTGGCGCCGGTGAACGTCCTCGCGTGGCGGGACAAGGACGGCAAGCAGGTTCGGGTGGACGGCAAACTCTCGTGGCGGCTTCGGTGGGAGACGAAGGACCCTGGCACGGGCAAGCGGCAGAATGTGTACGAAACCTTCCGGGGCAACCGGCGTGAGTCGGAGAAGCGGTGGATCGAGCGGGAAGCGGAGATACGGCAGGCCGGTGCAGGGTTCGTCAAGCCCGCCAAACTGACCGTTGGCGAGTACATGAACAACTGGCTTCGTGACTACTGCGAACTGCACCTGAAGCCGACCACCATCGAATCCTACAAGGCCCTGGTTCGCAGTCACATCATCCCTGGGCTGGGCGCTGTCCCCCTGGCGGACCTGACGGCGGCGCAGGTGTCGGCGTGGCAGGCGGAAGTCTCCCGCAAGAAGACCGGGCGCGGGGGCACGAAGGACCCGGAAACCGGCGAGGTCGAGAGCGTCCCCATCTCCCCACGGCGGGTCGCTTACGCACGCGCCGTCCTGCGGGCGGCGCTCCACGAAGCGGTGCGGATGCGACTGATCCCCTCCAACCCGGTAGATCTGGTCCGCGCACCGAAGCAGGCACCAAAACAGATCGAGGCGTTCACGCTACAGGAGGCACAGGCGCTGGACAAGGCAGCCGAGGGGAATCGGCTGGAGGCGCTGATCTGCACGGCATGGCGGACGGGACTGCGCTTGGGCGAACTCCTGGGGCTCCACTGGGCGGACGTGGACTTCTCCACCCGAACCATTACCGTGCGCAACAGTCTGGTGGAGGCCGAGGGTAAGCGCATCATGCAGGATAGCACGAAGACCAAGAAGGGCACGCGGTCGGTCGCCATGACCGGGACCGTGGTTGCCGAACTGAAGTCCCACAAGGCGAAGCAGGCTGCCGAGCAATTGGCGGCGGGGGAGTCATGGCAGGACGGAGGATTGGTATTCTCCACCGGCAACGGCAAGCCCCTGGCGCCACGCAACGTCATGCGCACCTACTACGCGCTACGGGACCGCGCTGGGCTTCCAGACCACGGCTTCCATGCCCTGCGGCATACTTACGCCACGTTGTCGAAGCGGGCGGGCGTGGCTATCGAGGACATCTCAGAAGCCCTGGGGCACGAGTCGCCCGCCTTCACCGCGAAGGTCTACGCCCACGTCCTGCCGGAGGGTCGGCGTGACAACGCGGACAGGTTCGAGGCGTTCACCCGCACCCAGGGCAAAGGGGTGTGAACAAATGTCCGGGGTAGGTTCCGGGTAGGTAGGGCCGCGCAAGTGCCCACAAAGCCTTGATGGACAAGGCATGATGAGTCGAAAAAAGGGGACTCATAATCCCACGATCTGGGTTCGACTCCCAGCGGGCCCCCCAAGTGAGACAAGGGCTTCGGCTTAGAGCGAGAAGGCCGGAGCCCTCTTTGTCCCTCCTGCTCTCGTCGGCCGAAGTCGGCCGCAATCGGCCCTGAGCGGGCATTGTCTGGCAAGGTGTGGCCCCAAAATGGCCACATTCCGGCCGCAGAGGCCGTGCCGCGAAAGGCGCATGGTGACGGACTTTCCGTGGAGCGGTCAAAGCGCGTTGGCTACGCTGCGCCAGGCGCCCGCCCGCCGCCTTCCTGACATTGGATCGCTGACCACATGGACCACACCCAAAACGTGTTGGGCCGCAACGTTTCCAGGCGCGTCGAGGGCGGGTGCGGCCACACGCCCACCCGCTCGTGGCGCCTGCGCGCACGACCACAAGGAAAGGCGCCGCACCGGACCTTGTGGCCACCGCGGTCACGTCCCTGCCTCGCCTCCTTTCTGGCCGGCTGAGCGTGCCGATGGGCATGTGCACTGGAGCGCCATCCCGCCGGGATGGTCTTTCCCCGGTTTCGTGGACAGCGGGACCCGGGCCTGGGAAGGGCAGCGGTTGGCGACCGGTGACGGCCGCCGGCCTTGGCGGACGAGCCTCTGCGGCCCTGCCGGGGCGGGCGCCCCGGCCGGGGGGGGGC
>Ga0080006_1087295_pt1 | contig 36326 bp, 37 predicted proteins | sample RS3BMetagenome_FD_69209 | JGI IMG/M metagenome (GOLD analysis project Ga0080006, IMG submission 69209) | Ferric oxide microbial mat and aquatic microbial communities from Rainbow Spring, Yellowstone National Park, USA - RS3B (SPADES... ...
GTTTTGGCGGACCTGAAGGCAGTTGAGATATTTGTTAGGTCTCTTTATTCATCTGCAATGAGACGAATCAAGGTGCATGAATTTGAGCAGGCGGTTCTTTTGCTGTACAGAATAGTTGAGGTTGTAGCTCAGCATCTGCTTGCAGCTGAATCCATAAACCCGTCCGAGTTTGACTTGAGTAAAATTGAAAGCTCGAAAAGAGAGGCGCTTATAAGAGGTTTGAGCAAATTTTATCATGAGGACGAAGAAAAAATAGCTGCGACACTTTCCAGAGGACGGATTGGTGCATTAGATTCATGGGCAGTATATCTTCTTTGTTTTGGTAAAGGCGAACTTGGAGAGGCTGCAGAGTCTGAAACAAATATTCGTTTTCTTGGAAAGATAAGAGAAATGATAGAGTTAAGGAATAGATGCTACCTTGAACACGGAATAAACGGGGTAACCAAAGACCAAGCAGATCGTTTCGCAGAGTGGACAAAGCATGCAATAGTCAGGACGTTTTTGGGAATTGAAGTCAAAAAGGCGGAAGATGACCCTGACTTGAAACCGGTAGAGGTTTCATCCATTGTGTAGGGCTAATTTGGGTGAGTCGGCATACGTTCACGACTGGACTCTGGTCATCTTACTAGTAATATCTGTATCTGGCATTCTAGCTTAAGAAGATTCGTTGTTACTCAGCATAGTATTGTACTACCTTTCTACTGAATAATTGCAGTGTTTCTATAAGACCGTCGTTTCCTCCCATGAAAGATATTATGATATGTTTTGCACCAGCTCCCACATATCTGTCAATCTTCTCCAAACATTGACTGGGTGTTCCAACAACCGTCTTTTGGAGCACTGGTTCCATTGAGAGTCTCGGTATAATATCTCTCAGCTGTTTGGCTGTAGTTTCATTGAATACCAGTCTGCTGAAGGTCAATTTTCTCCTTTCTCTGTCAGAGAGTTCGGTAAAGGACTCAGGAGACCATCCGAGAACTTGCAATTTTCCTGCTATCTCTGCTTTCCTTTGAGCCTTGGATTCATCGTTATCTATCGATACGTGGAGAAAGAGGGATGGTTCAACATTTCCTTCCTTGTCTCTAAGCTGTTTCCTAACCTCTAACAGCTTCTTCAGGGCAGCATTATAAGATTCAGGATCAAAGATAACACCAAGAGGTATCCATCCATTAGCTAGCTTCGCTGTGAGTTCGATGGTCTTTGGTGAATTGGCAGCCAGCCATATTGGCAAATCCCCTCCTGCAATCCCAGGCTTCAACGTAGCTCTGTTCAAAACGTAATACTTTCCTGAATAATCTATTTCATTACCTTGCACAAGCAATCTCATAACTTTGATAGCTTCTTCAAGTTTTGATACAGGCTTTGAACAATCTATTCCGTAGGGTAATGTATTTTGAGCTTCACCGGCTCCAATTCCGAAGATAAAACGACCCCCAGACAGCTCTGATATCGTCATTGCAAATTGTGCCATTGTAGCTGGGTGAAATCTGCACGGGTCGGAAACCGAAGTCCCCAGCAAGACACTCTTTGTTTTCATTGAAATAGCGCTGAGTATTGACCATGCGGAATAGCAATCTCTTCTATCTAGGGATATTCCAACCATATGGTCCGCAGTCCAGACTGAGCTAAAGCCATACCCTTCAGCCTTCATAGCTGAAGTCAAGATAAGGTCAATTGGATAAAATGGAACCTTGAATCCGAAACTCACAGTCTTGTCGTATTTCATATCAAGTTCTCGTCTTTAGGTCAGTATTTTTATCCATTTCCCACGCAATAAGGAAAGATATAAAAGAGCTTCAACTAAAACTGTTCTCATGAATCTAAGAAGCGTTCTGGAACCAGGAACGACTTTATGGGCGATACAAAGGATGCAATGGAAAGCAATTGGCATTAAAGACGAAGATTTTTCCAAACCAAAAATAGCTGTAGTTAATTCTTCTTCAAATCTATCAGTATGCTATATCCATCTCGACGAAGTTTCCAAAAAAGTACAAGAAGGTGTAAGAAGAGCAGGCGGCTTACCCTTTGAGATCAGAACTACTGCACCAAGTGACGCTATAACCAGCGTTGGAAAGAACGCTCGATACATACTTCCTTCAAGAGACCTGATTGTGAACGACATAGAGGTTATGGTTGAGGGTGCCCTGCTGGATGGTATGGTCTGCCTTTCTTCATGTGACAAAACCACTCCAGCCCATCTTATGGCGGCTGCTCGCCTAAACATACCAACAATAATAGTACCTTGTGGCTATCAACTAGGAGGGTATTTGGATGGCAAGAACATTGACTGGCAGGATGTTTATGAAGGAGTCGGCGCCTACAAAAAGAACCTGCTAAGCCTTACACAGTTGCAAAAAATGGCTGACATAGCTGTCTGTGGGCCTGGCGTATGCCCTGGTCTAGGAACAGCGAACACGATGCATATGGTGAGCGAGTCTTTAGGCATGTCTTTGCCAGGCAGCTCTCCAGTAAGGGCTGGCAGTGAAAAGCTCTTTCAGAACGCGTATATGTCAGGAGAACAGATAATTAGCCTCATTGAAAAAGACATACGTCCACGAAGCATAATCACAAGAGAATCAATCGAAAACGCAGTCAGAGTTGTTCAGTCGATTGGCGGGTCTGTCAATGTCGTCAGGCATTTGGCAGCGATTGCTACTGAAGCAGAATTAGATTTTGACGTTGTAGCATGCTTTGAAAGGTTCGCTGAAGATGCAAGCCAAATCACTTCAATAAGACCAAATGGCAGATACAGAATAGAGGACTTGGAAAGGGCGGGTGGCACGCTAGGTGTGATGAAGCAACTAAAATCGAAGCTGAATCTGGATGTAATTACAGTTGCTGGCATTTCTCTAGGTGAAATTCTCTCAAAGGTCAATTATGTGGACGAGGAGATCATCAGGCCAATGCATTATCCTTTTAAAAAAGAGGCAGGCTTGACGATCATCAGAGGAAACCTTGCACCGGACGGTGCCATAGTAAAGAACGCAGGTGTGCCTGAACATATGAAGCTTTTCAAAGGACCTGCCAGAGTCTTTGAAAGCGAAGAGGAAGCGTTCAATCACATAAATGACTTAAAGCCGGGAGACGTGGTTATCATCAGAGGCCTTGGTCCTAAAGGCGGGCCTGGAACAGTCTTTGCAGCAAGCTTTGTTGCTGCGCTTAACGGGGCTGGCTTAGCTGAGAAGGTAGCAGTTGTAACAGATGGCGAGCTCTCCGGCGAGTTAAGAGGTCTAACTATAGGGCAAGTAATGCCAGAGGCTGCAGAAGGGGGTCCTCTTGCCGTAGTTATGGAAGGGGACATGATATCGATAGATCTGCTAAAACGGAGGGTTGATGTAATGATAGATGAAGAAAGATTAAGACAAAGATTGTTAGACTGGAAACCAAAGGAAAGGAAGATGAAAAGGTCCTGGCTTTCCATCTATTCAGAAGTGGTTCAGCCCATCTCGAAGGGTGCAGTGCTCGGCAGATCATCTGAATGAGAAATAATATTTATCTAACTCGCATCTATGCGATGAAGTGTGAAACTCGGTTTTATAGGTCTTGGAACGATGGGATTACCGATGGTGTTAAACCTTCTTCGCAAAGGATTTGAAGTTCATGTATACGATATAGCAGAGGAACGCGTCGATATTGCTGTCAAGTCAAATGCGGTAAAGGAAGATTCAATAAAGACGCTTGCTGAAAATTCGGACCTAGTTATGTTATCCCTGCCTAAAGAGGAAATATCCTTAGAAGTCACTTTGGGGGAAGACGGGGCATTAAGCCGGATGCGAAGGGGAAGCATACTCATAGAACTTAGCACTGTACCTCCTATAACAATCCAAAGAATTAATGAAAAAGCTGAGCAAATAGGTGTTGACGTCCTTGATGCTCCTGTTTCAGGCGGTAGGTCAGCAGCCGAAAGAGGCGACCTGACAATAATGGTGGGTGGGAAATACGAGACATTCCTAAGATGTAAAGCAATCTTTGAATCCATAGGTAAGCGAGTGTACTACGTGGGTGGTTCGGGGACAGCTGCGGCCATTAAACTTCTGAATAGTCTGATTGCAATTGGAAACCTGATGATAGCAAGAGAGGCACTACTAATTGCAAAAAATCAGAAAGTAGACCTGAAGAAGTTACACGAGATAATAAATGCGAGCACAGGACAGAGTTGGATGTGGAGCAATTGGATTGTCGAAATGATGAAAGGGGGAAAAACAGGCTCAACTCCAAGGATAATGATCAAAGACATGACTTATGCTATGGCGATGCTTGCAGATACAACTAAGCTACCTATTTCAAGCAAAGTTCTCGACATGATTGTTTCACTCACTTCAGGTACGTCACAAGATGAAGACGCCAACACACTCTTCAACTTCGTTTTCCCAGTCTCAAACTAGCTGCTGTATTCTTATTACAGACCTCTCCGGATGCTAAAGGTTATGAAAGCAGCAGTGTTTGATGGTCACAAGCTCTCCATAGAGGAGTTGATGAAACCGAAGCCAATGAAAGATGAAGTTTTGATAAAGGTAGCTGCGTGTGGTGTTTGCCATACAGACCTGCACGTAATCGAAGGAGACGTATCCTTCCCAACTCCCGCAGTCCTAGGGCATGAAATATCAGGAACTGTTGAGGAAGTTGGAAGTGATGTTAAGTCACTAAGGAAGGGTGACAGAGTAGTCTCACCGTTCATAATCCCTTGCGGTTATTGCAGATTCTGCAAGCAGGGGCTAGATGATATGTGCGAAAATTTCTTCAAACTGAATCGTCTTCAAGGCAAACTTTACGATGGTAACACTAGGCTTTTCAGGACCGATGGTAGTCCTGTATGGATGTACAGCATGGGAGGGCTAGCTGAGTATGCGGTAGTTCCATCCACATCGGTCTTCAGGCTGCCAGAGTCGCTAGATCTGGAAACAGCATGCATTCTTGGTTGCGCAGTCTTCACCGCATACGGGGCAGTAGTCAATCAGGCTGAACTGAAACAGGGTGAGAAAGTTGCTGTAATAGCGGTTGGAGGAGTCGGAATGAATATATTGCAGATCTGCAAGCATATGGGTGCTTCTGAAATAATAGCAGTTGATGTGAGCGATGAAAAACTTCTCAAAGCAAGAGAACTAGGGGCCACTTATACAATAAATTCATCAAAGACAAGGACTGTCGATGAAATACTCTCGATAACGAAGGGAGAGGGAGTGGATGTGGCATTCGAAGCGCTTGGGAGGCCCGAGACAATACAGATTGGGTTTAATGTCGTAAGGGATGGCGGGAAAGTCGTTGTAGTTGGTATTGCAGGAAGCAAGAAGACTGTAGAGCTGGATATAACAAGGCTTGTGAGACGCGGGATAAGAGTCCTGGGCTCTTACGGTGCTCGGACAAGAAGGGATATGCCAGAGGTTATTAGGCTTGCAGAGGAGGGAAAGATCAACCTCGTTGGAACCATTTCGAAGAGATACAATCTTGAGCAGGTTGCAGAGGCTTATTCAGATCTGAAACAGGGGAAGATAATCGGCAGAGCCATCACAGTCATGTCTTGACTTTTCAGGTCATGCATCTTGTTTCTCTCTCTTTATTAACTGGATTACTAGGCCCATCGTGGTCTTTGGATTCAAATTCTGCACATATCCACCTTCTTGGATTCTTCTCCTTTCTGGAAGGAGAGATATCTTGCTCTCCGAAAGCCTCTTCTCGATTGACCCTACGGTATTCATGTCTACAGCTAGATGGTTGTAGTGAGTATGTGGTTTTCTGTTCTTCCAGTAGGGCCCTGGGCCAATTGGTTGTATCAACTCCACCTTAATATTTTCAGCCTCAAGTATTGCGACCTTCATACCAAGCTCCGAGTATTCTTTTTGCTCCACCAGACTTAAACCTAGTCCGTCTTCGAAGACGCTAACAGCCCTTGCCAAGTCTTCTACAACTACCCCTACGTGGTCTATTCTAACCAATTACTTATCAGCTTAAATAGAAAAATTTTCTCATTTATCTCTTTTGTCTTCTACTTGTGCTTGAAATAAGGAATTACCTTCTGACCGAACAGCCTTATACTTGAAACGACCTGTTGACTTGTCAACTTTCTCAAAGCAGCTCTTAGAACGATGTAATTGAAACCATTCTTCCAGTATTTTTCAACGGCCTCAATCGCAACGTCAGGATTTCCGACAACGAACCTGTCTTCAGCCCATTCCTCGAACGTCTTTCTTTCACCACTGATCAACGGGTGACCTGAAGAACTGTAGTCCACCTGATACATGTCGATAAAGGATTCCTCCGATTCTCTGAGCGCCTTTTCTGTAGTTTCAGCCACATATACGTCTCTCATAATCGGGAGAAAAGGTCTCGCCTTTCCTAATTTTCTGAGTTCATCGTCATATATTTTTTTCAACTCAATGATTTCGCTGAATGTGACTGTAGGGCCAGGAAACCATGCATCCGCAAGCCTGGCAGCTCTCCTAAGTGCAGCTGGCTTCCAGCCTCCCACCCAGATCGGAGGCCTTGGCTTCGCATAGGGCCTAGGTTGAACCGTTGCATCCCTAAGCTTAAAGAACTTACCATCGTAACTCACGTTCTCATATCTAAGCAGCTTATCCACAAGAATCAGCCCTTCATCCATTATCTTCGCCCTATCCCTTAAACTAACGCCGAAATTGTTGAAATCCTTCTCCCTGTATCCTGCTGCAACGCCAAGTATAACTCTTCCATGTGTGATACTATCCAGCTGTGCAACCTCTTCGGCAAGTCTTAAGGGATGATAAAGCGGAAGTATTGCTATATTTGTCCCGAGCTTCATCTTGGTGTGTTGTGACAATACAGCAAGGGCTGATAGAGGGCACGGCAGATATTCATGATGGCCATGATGCTCTTCAAACCACACGGAATCAAAGCCGTTCTCTTCTGCAACTTTTGTCTGGGTGTACGCATCAGGAAAGAAGTCACCCCATTCCCTGGGTGTAACTCCAAAGTACAGTTGCTGTTCCATCCAAATTAGCCTCTTTTAAAGCTCCGCCTTACGTAGCGCCGCTTTGATTGCTGTTTTTTCCGCCTCGGTCAGATTCATGAGTGGTGGTCTCATATAAGTCGCTTTGTCGCTTATTACGCCCAACGCCGCCAATGCGAATTTGGTCCTCGCCCTGTAATTCCTGACGGGCTGGCCATAGATGACTTCCATGAGTGGCTTCACCCTCATCCAGATTTCTGACGCTTCCTTCACTTTTTGTTCTTTCACGAGTTTGAACATCTTGACAATATCCTTGACAGGAAGAGTTCCGAAACCTATCAGTGCCCCGTCACAGCCAAGTACAAAGGATTCAAATACAAAATTATCATTTCCTGTCAAGAAAGATACATTCTCTGCGTGCTTTTTGAACGCACTTAATGTTTCGAAGAATTTCTTAGCGTCAAAGGTCGCTTCTTTAATAGCAATAACATTCTTCAATTTTGCTAGTTTTAGGAGTACGTCTAATGGGTATTCTATTCCTCCTAAGCTTGGCTGGAGCTGGAATAGTATGATGTCAAGTCCAGATTTCTCTGAGACGGATCTATGATATTCAAAAGGTCCTTCCGGGTCGAGTGGTAAACCTGCGAACGAAGGGTTGGGAAACATTAATCCTGCGTTTGCACCTGCCCGCTTTGCATCGGAGGCAGCAGCGATAGCAGAACTTGTCGAACTGCCTATCACCCCTGCCACCAACAACTTGCCTCCAATGCATGCTCTAGCTGACCTAATTACTTCTCTGCGTTCTTCTGGTGTCAGGTTGGGGCCCTCCCCTGTATCTACATTCACTGCAATGCCAGTTATGTCAGCAGATGTAACCCAATTCAGATACTTCTTGTATTCATCGAGGTCTGGTTCTGCCGATTTGTTCATCGGAAGAACCACCGCTGGGATTATACCGGTTATCATGTTAGCGCCATAGTTTTTCGCAATAAATATCTATTTCGGTAATACAGAAGTTAAAATTTACTAACCACACCCAATAACACTTAAATATCTTATTAAGACGATTCATGTGGTAATGACTGAGTACAGTCTTACGAATAACTTTCTCAGATGCAGCCTAGCTTGGTCGTTCCAAAGAAAGCTCCCATCGAAGTCGACTCAATTTAGGTGATTACACTTGGTACAAGAACCACCGATTACATACACAAATACAGAGAAGCTTGCGATCTACATAGCTGCTCTCCTTGGCTTCATGTTCGATGGATACGATCTGTTACTTACCTCTTTTGTTCTTGGTCCTATGGCTTCCTACTTTCACGTCACAATAGCCACGGTAGCCTTCGCGCTGACTCTCGTTCTGGTTTCTTCAGTCATAGGTGGAATCTTTTTCGGATGGCTGGCTGACAAAATCGGAAGAAGACCTGTTCTTTTCATAACAATAGTAGTGTATGCTGTTACTACAATAGCGGCCGGTTTTTCTACTAGTATTCCAGAGTTCTATATCTACAGATTCCTTACTGGTCTGGGTGTCGGGGGAGAATGGGGCATTGGTTATTCATTACTGAACGAAGCATATTCAGAAAAGACGAGGGGAAAGGCCGGTGGATGGCTAGCAAGCATGTATGTATGGGGCTCTCTGCTCGGTGCAGTGACTGCAGGTTACACGATTTCTACGTTTGGTCCTGCTTTGGGCTGGCGATATGCATACTATATCGCTGGTGGCAGCGCATTGGTACTTGTGGTTCTGAGGCTTTTCACCCCTGAATCCAAAGTTTGGTTAAGGTATATGCAATATAAGAGAGAAGGTAAGTTGCCTCCTGGTTATGAAGCACGAAGTTCTATAGTCGATATATTTTCCAGAAAATTCATAAGATATACGCTGTTCTGCACGTTAATGGCCGTTGGCTACCTCTTCTTCACATATTCTTATTTATCATTCATTCCGACATATTTCGGAGCCTTCTACAAGATTCCGGTATCCACTTACACTCAGATGATAGTGATTGCAGAGCTGGTCGGCATCGTTGGCTATACCATCAACGGGTTTCTATCTGACTACATCGGCAGGAGGAAGACGGCTTTTGTCTACGGGATTCTTAGCTTCCTAGCGATCATCTGGTTCCTGGTCGAGGCTGAGGCGAAGCCTACATTCACAACGATCTGGTCGTTTCCGATTTTCTATGCGTATATGGCTGTATACTTCGCTGCAGGCTTTATAGGTCAGTTTGGTGTGTGGTTTGGGGAACACTTTGCAACTAGACTGAGGGCTACTGGATCAAATTTTGCATTCATGGTAGGTAGAGGTCTAGGTGGTGGATTGGCACCTATACTTGTTCCAATTTGGGTAAGTTTTGGAAACCTAGGAATAGCCATATCTATAGGTATGCTTATAGGCGCAGTGCTACAATTCATTGCAATCTTTGGTCTAAAAGAAACTAAGGGGACCCAGATCACTCCAATCTAGGCGATACGAATATTTTAGAGAGGTCTTTTTTTGCAAACTTAAAAGCACTACCAGTGATAATCAGCACTACATTCCTTCCTCTTACCCGTATCTTCTCCAGCGAAGCTAATGAAGCTGCTGAGGCTGGCTCACAGAAGATCCCTTCTGTTGCCAGGAGCTTCATAGCTTTCTCTATCTCAATGTCATTCACATTGACTATTTCACATGAACTCTCTTGGATGATTTCTTTAAGATGCCTACCCTCCAACTGGTGAAAACCAGCTATACTGTCTGCTATTCTTGTCTCTTTAGCTGTAGCAGCTACTATATCGCTATTTTCAGCTTTTTTGATGCCTTCCCAGACGCCTGATAAAAGCGTTCCATTGTTCGTCGGGACAACAACTGTTAAATTTTTGTTTAACATTTCTGAGATTTCTTCTCCTATTTCCATATCGCCTCTTCTTTTTGCAGGGTTACCAGGATTTGCGAGATAGAGGTTTCTTTCAGCTGCAAAGGCTTCACTCTCCTTTACAGCATAATGATAGCTTCCCTTGACTATATGTAGCTCTGCCCTTAAAAGCTTCAATAATTCTTTTCTCTCCTTGGTTATCGTATAAGAGCAAAATACATGAATTTTGCACCCAACTGACCTACCCAAAGCAGCCAAGGATATTGCGGCATTTCCCGTGCTTGCAATGACGGCTTCTCTTTTGTTCTGAGAAATCATTTCCTCTATTATCTTCCTGCTCTCTCTGTCCTTGTGAGAATGAGTCGGATTTTGAAGTTCTAGTTTTACATACAAACTGCAATCAAACATTTTACTTAACCTTTCAGACTTTACCAGACGTGTACGGCCTATTACTGGGAAAAGCGTGGTCATATCCCCCCATTCCGTCAGTAGGTTCAGATATAACATTCTTTCTGATTCATAACAAGCTTGGACATCTTTCCTCTATGGATTAAACACGTTCTCTATGAACATTAATAATACAGAGTTGTTCCCCGATAACTCATGGTAATAAGAATAGGTGAGTTGAGTCAGGAGTCATTCAGTCAGGTAAAAAAAGATGTAGTGTTGTTACCCATAGGCTCTTTAGAAGCGCATGGTGCTCATCTACCTTTATGCACTGACACTATTATAGCAGAAGCATTGGCTGGTGCGGTATCTGATAAGACTGGCTGGCCTGTAATGCCGGTTATGCAATACGGCTTTGTCTACGGACTTCGAGAATTCCCAGGAAGTATCGTTCTGCCTGAAGAACTCTTACAGGCTATGATCATAGATATAGCGAAAGAGGTCAAGCGATACGGTTTCAGGTTCTTAGCAATTATAAATTGTCACATTCCTAACTCTGCGCCAATTACCCATGCCCTCTTCAAGGCACTAACTCAAGAGCAAATACCTGGATTTAACTTTACATTTCCAGGCTACGAAGAAGCTTATTCGAAGTACTGTGAGAGTAAGCTATGGAGACCAGGTATATTCCACGCAGAGGAGTTAGAGACATCAATTATGCTTTACCTTAGAGAAGACTTGGTCAATTTGGAGAAAGCAAAGAGGAATTATCCTACGGCACCAATTACATTCGGCTACTACCCACATAGCTGGAAGGAATTCTCAGAATTCAGTGTGATAGGCGATCCCACATTGGCCACTAAGAAAAAGGGCGAATTGCTATTTAATTTCTTTGTGCAAAATATAATTGAAATACTGCGGAGTGCACTTGAAAATAGTAACCTTGGAATCTGATTACTTGCTTTGATTAAACAGAATTTTCACTCAGGATTTATTATTTCATTCTCTTATCCGGTTTGCACTCGGTTGTGCAGGCGATGTCATACACATAATATGTTGAAATTGACTATTTTCATTTTTGATTTGAGATAGTTATTTGTAGAGCCCTGTTTCTCTCTTTTCTTCTGAACAGTTTAGTTGTATCTCCAGCATATAAACAGGATATAATGGGAGCTTCAATGTTTTAGTCTTGAACATATGTCGAAAGGATGGGCAAAACCATTATAAATTTCCTAATATTTAATGATTTTATGCAAAGACAAATACAAAAGGCCCAGCACCCTCCAGTTTTCATTAAGAATGGAAATCTAATCATAAAGGATGTTACTATCGATGACGAGGAAGTGGTAAGCTACTTTAAGGATGTACCTGAACACGTCAGGTTAGAGCGACTGGAAGAGGCTTTGGCTGTTGGAACCGTCGCTCTCAAAACTATGGGAACCTATGAGAAAATAGACTTGGTCGAAAAGAAGTTTAAGGATATGGCATACAAGTTTGACCGTTCCTTGAAAGATGCGCTTGATAAGATGAAGGAAGAAGTGAATGATAAGTTCGGGCAGAGAGGACAGGTCAAAGCCCTAGTGGACCAATATTTTTCAAAGAATGGAGAGATCCCTAGATTAATCAGCGAGCACTTTGGAGAAGGAGGAAAATTAGCACAAATCTTCAATGCCAAGTTTGGGCAAGAGGGCGAATTGAAGCGTATTGTTGATAGTTATTTTGGAGAGAATGGACAACTCAAACATACAATTGAAGCCTACTTTGGCGAGAAAGGGAAATTTGCAGAGCAGGTGGAAAAATACATAGGAGACAAAGGTAAGCTTATGGATATATTAGATGTGAATAAAAAAGATTCACCTCTTTATAATCTTATGCAAGAAATAAAGGAAGAAAACGAGAAACTTCGGAAAGACATAATCAAGCAAACCGGAGTCCAAGAAATGCTATTGAAGTCTCCACAAAAAGGAGTCGATTTCGAAGAGGATTGCTATTCGATGCTTTGCGCAATAGCAAAGAGGGAACATCCACCTGACGAAGTGCAAGACGTATCCAAGACGATTAGTAGAACAATTCATGGTAGCAAGAAGGGCGACTTCAACATCATTTTAGGCCAGAACCCAAACCTAAAGATTGTGGTTGATGCAAAGAGTCACTCAACTCAGCTAACATTACCTCAAATCAAAGAAACTCTTTCTACTGCACTTAGGGCGAGAGACGCTCAGTACGGAATACTTGTAGTCAAAGACATAAATTCGCTGCCACAGTTTTTGGGATATTTCAATGAGTTAGGAGAAGACATGCTTGTTTGTGCCCTGAGCAACAAGAGCATGGAGATCAATTTCGAAATATTGGACATAGCCTACCGTTGGGCGAAGTTGAGGATTCTTCAAAAGATGGCGTCCAGAAGCAGGAAGATAAATGAAGTAGAAGTGAAGCAGGATCTCGGGCAGCTCAAGTCAGAACTGGCAGGTTTTACAAGAATACTGAGCCTATGCGATGACATCGATAGAACAACTGATAAAATCAGAGTACAAATAAAGAGCTTGAAGCGCAGCTTGGAACGTGGCATTCAGACCCTTCTTGATGGATTATCGTAAGCTCGCTCACATGATACACTGGTTTCTGTCCCAATACCTGTACCAGAGTTAATGATGGCTTTGCCACATGGTTCTTCTTGGCTGACAAATATATGAAGATGTCTCAAAATTGAGACGAACAGATGCAACAATACTCACCTGACAAGAAAAAACACTCTCCTCAGCTTCTAGAAGAATACCGACGTCGAGGAGAGCTTGAGCTAACTCAAAGCAGCATAGTGTTAGCAAAGCCACAGGTTCAGGAGGAAGGGTAGGTATAACCCATTCACGTGTCACCAGCATGAATAAGATTCACGCTGATAGGTAACAGGATAAAGCTAGGAATGATAGGCAAAATCAAGATGAAGGTTCACAGAGAGATTCAAGGTGAAGTAAAGACAGCAACCATCATAAGAGACGTTGATCAATGGTTCGCGGCTATATGTATAGAAGAGACACAACTGATTCCTATAAGCGATAAGAACGCAAGAGTGGGCCTGGGTATAACAAGTGCAATAGCACTGAACAATGGAGATTTGATAGAATACCTTTGCTTTCCCAGGAAGACTGAAGAAAGGTTTTGTCGAGAAAGAAGAATGGCTCTAAAAAAGGGAAAAAGCAAAGTTACTTCCTGCAAAGGCATGGAGAAAAGTAAGGAGACATAGGGATGACTTTGCGCATAAATTATCAAATAAACACTCAAGGGAATACGGAACGATAGTATTTGAAGACTTCATCAAAAGCATGATCAAGAACCATTCTCTTGCATCAACAATAATGGACTCCTGCTGGTATAAGCTGCGTCAGTTCACCCTCTATAAGGCAGAGAAATGTAGCATCGAGTAATATTCGTCGATCCAGCAGGCTTATCGTAGAAGTGCTCAGGATGTGGAGAGATTGTTCAAGAGCCTCCTTCTGAAAGGGCCCATAATGCAAAAGGTGTGGGCTCATAATTGACAGCGATGTTAACGCAGCATGGATGTTTCGTTCCTGCGAGTTCTTTCTTCATCTTTTCTTCTCTCAGAAATCATTTCTTTGTAAGCTCTCTCAAAACCTTCAGCCTTTTTACATGCTGCATCTAGTAGTTCAGGACGCTTCGCCCCTTCGCCTTTAGAGAGAAGATACCTTATTGCATCATCCAGGGCCACTTTTCTTCCTTCCCTTGCCTGGAGTTCAGCTGCTATCCTTAGAAGTTCTTCCTTTGACTCCTTTGATATCTTTATTGTTTCAGACACTTTCTCTACCTAGTAGTAATAGTAATATTAATATTTATAACTTATTTTGGTGCAATCGCGCATGTCGGAGGTTCGGGCACTAAGATCCTAAAATACGAAGGTCAATATTCACAAAAGTGTCAATCGTCATCTTCTGGGTTGGTACCAAAAATGAACTGACAGAGGTAGCTTGCAGAGCACGCGCCATATGGAACAGTCATCTGTCAGAGGTGGCATTGAATTACGGATTTAACTCAGGTTATGCAGCAAATATCAGTTTAGATTATGCAATAGCTTTGTTCTATCCAAAAAGATTTGAAAACTAAGTGACAGTAAATGTCAGCGACTGAGATGAAAGGATAGTATTATTATATTGATCCGGTGTGAGATATACAGTCAGTGTATATGTGCCTGGACTGAATGATTCTGAGAGCTGAGGCCACATGTAGAATCCATTGGCCGATATTCCAAACCCTGCGCAAGCACATCTAAAAGCACAAGGAGAGGAGCCAGAACATACTTCAATATCAGCTCCTGCAACCACGGTATAGCTAGCAGTGTTTTTGATCAGAAAGAACGGCGCATACTGAACTCCTGCTTCGAGGTGGTGCACTATCATCCCCTTAGAGTTAACGAAACCAATTTTTCCTATATAGCATGTAGACTTTGTGCAATTTGGAAGACCTTGGGCTGTACTTCTGTGTGAATAGTATGATGTGATTTGTAAAGCTGTGAGAGACAAGGCTATTATCAAAAAGGCTGTGATAATTTTTAGATACCTATTCATCGCATTCTAGAACTGAAGATTTTTATTTAAGTTTTACCGAGGTGGCAATACCGTCAAACTAACTTCTTCGTCTTATATGTACAAAATGTTGGCCTGATTCACTAATCATGAGTCACTATTATCATAGGGCTGGCAGGAGTCATTCAGTTTCTATGGAAAGACAAGAATGACTGCTCTCAATAGTAAAGAAGAGTGGATTTTTAGGCATAAAGCTATATCGTTTCACAAAAGGATTAATTCATTTTTCTTTATATAGCAATTTTCATACGAGGATATTGGATATCATACAAGTTACGTAGATGCATGTATTCCTGATGCTAAAGGAAAATGGGTTAAGAGGATAAAGCAGTAGCAGTTTAAGAGAAAATCTTTAGACGCTCTAAAACAAAAAATTACTTGTTATAAATACCCGAGCAGAGGATTTCTATGAACCCAACAAGTAATAAGGTTTAAATATGCAAAACAAAGATAGCTATTAATTGTTTGAAAATTAAAAAAATCCAAGTCATAGACCTGTTAAGGATGTTTTTCGTAATCCTGGTAGTTATTCTTCTTGGTATGTATTCATCGACGACTGTTTTCGCTCAAGGTGCGGAGGCAGCGTATTATACATCTATATATGCAACAAATGGAAACACGACATCAAACGTCTACGGAGGCGGTCAGGTGAAGGTTGTGGTTGGGCAACCTGTTTCAATAACTGCAAATTTCTATAACAGCATTTCAGCCTTGTATGCAACACTGTTGACCGAAGCGTATGTCGACGGTACATTTTCCAATGAGAGTTCAGGCGTGAACATATTTTACCATTCCACAGGCACGAACAGTTTAACAATAAGTGGCTTATCCCCTGGGTCCCACACTATTCAACTTCAGTTGTATTGGAATGATTTCGGAACGCTCTATCTGGAGGATACTCAGAGCTTCACTGTATATGTTGTTCAGCTTGGTGTCGCTTGGAATATACCAAACGTTAATGTTTCTCTTGGTAGCTCTAGTGGAAGTACTTGGACAATAACATTAACAAATACCGGTAACGATATAATGAGCAACATCGTTGTTTCTGTAGCTTCTTCATCAGGATTGCTCATTTCTCCCAATACTCAGCCTTTGGGGGAGCTTTTCAGCTCTTCTTCCAAATCGTTTTCCTTTACAGTTGTTGCACCCGAAAACTTGGCCATAGGCCAAAAGAATGTTGCATTTTCGGTGAGTTATTCTGACTTTGAAGGTAATAGCTATTCTTTGTCTCAAACTGCTACAGTCAACGTTATTCCAACCGTGACGAGTATCAGTCTTTCTCTTAGCGGAACAACAGCTTACGTAGGTGATATTTTGACCCTTAAAGCTACACTTCAGGCTAACCAAGGAGCTCTATCGGGACAAACGGTATCGTTCTTAGTGAATGGTACCAGCATAGGTTCTGCTATTACGGATACTTCAGGAACGGCCACTTTAAATTACCAATTAAATATAGCGCCAGGAAATTACATTATTACTGCTCAATTTCTTCCAACGGGTAGCTATGGCGAAAGCATCGCAACTGCTACTTTGTCAGTCAGTGCGATACCAACAACCATCAGCTTAGACGCTCCAACTTCGGTTACCACGGGCGACTCTGTGACTATCACAGCAACGTTGACGGGTAACGGTAATGGTATTTCAGGACAAACAGTCATCTTTTCGGTTCAAGGCAAGCCAATAGGCTCTGGAATGACTGACACTTCTGGAAAGGCTATAATTACATACACCGTCAATTTGATACCCGGCACTTACGTAATAAATGCAACATTTCAGGGCAATACAAAGTACAAGCCTGTGAATGGGTTTACCAACCTGATTGTTAAACCTTTGTTGACCGAATTGAATCTGACTGTTCCCACATCTTTTACAGTTGGCCATAATGTTACATTTTCTGCTAAATTGACAGATTCAAATGGCAATCCGATTTCGGGGCAAACAGTATCATTCATAGTTAACGGAACAGTGTACGGCACGGCAGTAACCGACGCTAGTGGAACAGCTAGGATAAATTACTCTCCTTCTTCGCCTGGCACTGTTCAAGTAGAAGCTACATATAGCGGGCAGGGCACGTACGCACAATCTTCTAGCAGGCTTCTGGCTGTAACCATTAATTCTGCTTTCCTGGGTTTGAGTCAATCGCAATTTGAGCTTTTACTGATAATTGTAGGGGCGATTCTGATCGTCGTACTTGCTGTTATATTTTCTATGCGAAGACGAAATCGTAGTCGTTCAACCAGCTTAACGGAAACTTAAGCAGTGTTCTTTACAAAATATAACTAAAATTTTTGTGCTTCTTAACTACACTTCAAAACAGCATGCTACAGGGATATTTTTCTTGCGTACGGCCCGAGCGCCGAAAAGAATAGGGATAAGTGTCAGGTACAATATACCATTATTCAATTGAGTAACTTCCCTTGACCAGCACTTCCCAGACAACAAATCATTCAACTAGTCTTCTAGTGATGAATGAAGTAGATACTATAATCTAATTTCTTCAGTAGCCAATTAAATACCTAGACTAGAGACCGTAACTTAGGACCAAACGAAACGCAGTAACATACCTTAAGCAGCGTAAGATAGGTTTTTGGCTTACGGGAGAACCACTGAAGCGGGGTAGTTATTACCGGCTGCAGTAATAATGGTGACCTGAATAGTCTGTCCGTCAGCGAATAGCTTGTCACCTAGGCTAGGTCCGGGGTTTGACGGAAGTCCTAGTTCGATAGCAAAATCGGAACCAGCAGGAACATTTAACGTTGCCTGATTAATATTGTTGGTTGTGGTTACGGTATTGCTGGCGTTAGTCCAGCATACAGCTAGGTTAGCCCCCGTAGGTAGAGAAGTGCATGCAGTGTTGCCAGATATGGGATAAGGCACCCCATTTATCTGAATTTGTGTTATCGATGCGTCGCCGTTACCTGTGTTCTGGCCGCCCAAGTAGATAACCCATCCGCTAGTTGAAGAGCCAGTGGCATATTGTGTAGCTATGCCCACTTTCTCATAGAGAATATAAGAAGGAAGAACTAAAGTTGCTGGGTAATTATTACCTGCTGAAGTGATTAATGTTATCTGAACTGTTTGCCCTCCTGTAAGACTATTTCCTGTACTGCATCCATTATTTCCTAAAAGGAAGAATAAAGTGAATGAACTCATCGAAGGAATGGTGAATGGCAGACCATAACCTGCGCTTGTGGTGCTCCCAGAGATTTCCCATCTCAGTTGATTGTTTGAACAAGTAATAGGTATTCCATTTACTTGGATTTGCGAAACAACAGAATTTGCATTTCCCGTGTTAGCTCCTCCTAGCGATATGTTCCATAAATCAGAACCTAAAGCAGTTGCATATTGGCTAGCTATACCCAATTTTTCGAAAGGTTGAGTCTGGCTAGAGCTGCCCATTATTTTATCAATACTCCGTTGTAGTTGTGTTACTTGGCTCTGCATGCTTTGAAGTTGATTCTGCATCTGGCTAACTTGACCCTGTAAGACGGAAAACTTGGATTCGATTATTACATATTGGTTAGTCAGGAACAAACTATACCCTCCCAGCATTACTATAGCAACAATAGCTGCTACCAATGCAGCATTTGCCATAACTGAGGAGAAATTTTGTAATTTTATAAAATTTGTGTCGATTGAATCAAAGAAGCTATTCTAAAGATGCTCGGAAAGACTCCATCATGCGAATATCACTAATAGGTCTTAAAATTGGCTAAATATTAACTGAAGACTTGTGGGACAAATTGAGTTATAATTAAAAAATTATTAAGATGATATCTCTTTTGGTCATTTTTCGCATTTATAACAAAATAAAAAACGAAGAATTCAATATTTCAGCAAAGCCAAAAATTTCGATAAGATATTTGATATCTTTTCCGAGCATGAAAGTTTTAAGGGAATTGCGGCAAGGTCAAAGGCTTTGGCTAGCGCATCATGGGCAATTCTGCATCTTCAGAACGGTGAGGTTTCAGATGCTTCAAAGGAATTAGCGAAGGCTAGGAATAATCAGAATGAAGCTTCATCATACCTATCTTCTTCAACGTTTATGCTGAGCTGGTACGCGGGGCTGAAGTCTGAATCAATAATGGTAGAATCGATAGGCTATCTTACTGATGCTCTCTCTTCTGCGATTTCATATGGCCAAGATTACAGATATGCTCTAGCAAAGCTTGAAACATATACAGAGAGTTACAGAGTCATGAGCAAGAAAGCTCCGACCTTTAAGGAGGAGATGAATTGCGAAAAATATACAAATCCATATTCTATGATCTTTGTGTGGAAAGTCCTGTGGATAAGTCCTTCAGAGAAGGCATACAGGATACTTCCACGACAATATCAGTCCATAACTGGTTTGAAATGCCTCCACAGTCCCAAGTGCTGTGGGTAAAGGTATATCCAGATTTCACGTAGACAGGAATGTGTGTAAAGGGAGCACTGATACCCCTAAAAGAGGCAACGTTCAGGACAGGAACGACCTCGAAACTCAAGAATAGAGGCTCTGCAAAACGCTCTCCGACCGTAAGGGATGAAGGAGTAACAGGAAGCAAAAGTAGAACCTCCGTCGCTTCAGCGAGGAGAGCATGTCAGGAGGTTATCGATGAAGATTCAAAGTAAGGAGCTAGAGGTTTGAATCCTGATAAATACCAGTTTCTAGCAAGAGCATTTAAAGAAATATTCAGTGCAAAGGCTGGCTTTTCTTCTGCGCCAGGCATAGTTGGAAATGAGCAATACTGGGTATACTGCTGGCTTGTGGAACTTAACTATACATTTGAGACGGGGATCCTTTTTATGAAGAGAGGGGTTCCTACGTCAGAAAGGTTCCTGCTCACTGCTCAGTTTCCTTTTTATAAAGAGCGATTCATAACTTCACCCGACGACTTTGTCTTGGACACATTTTCAGTCAGAGCTCCAAGAAACTTCTGGATAGAGTATCAGGTAGGGAAACTTCTTTAACCACAGGCTTTGGCTATAAATACCTATCCCTGAGGATTGCCTTGATCGCGCCCGCGTCCATACCGGCCCTGAGGAGGTTGTACGCGGTCCTTTCCATCGAGCAGAAAGCTCTGCAGATGTCGTCCAGGGGGGCGTCCCGCCCTTCGACGAACGCTCTAACAGTGTACTGCATTCTTCACCACCCCCGTGACCTGCCTGAACTTCTGGCTCCTCAACCCATAGAGCTTTGCAGAGAATATGGTCACTATCGAGATCATGTCCTCAACCAACCAGCTCCTGCATCGCGCCCTTCTTCACATCCCCATTCACAACCTCGACAGAGGCGCCGTAGCTCTCTGCGAGGGCTTTCAGATAGTTGAAGCCGAACCTCGAGAGCCTGTCCTTGAACTCAACCAGCAACAGGTCCGCTTTCTTCTCTCGAAGCATGCCATAAGCGGATTGGAGCTTCCTCCTGTTCTCATCCAGGCCTGATGCTACCTCCTCGTAGACCTTCACGACCTCGTATCCCTCCTCCTCGGCATAGCTCACAAGCGCTTCACCTGGCTCGTAAGATGCTCCTTCTGTTCACTTGAGGAGACACTCGCGTACAGGATTGCTCTCTTTCTTCCTTTCGACCGGCTTGATGCCCAATAACCTGTTCACCTTGGATTCTGGTATGAATGAGCCACCTTCCAGCCACGCTTCTCCGGGCAACTATCTTTCCTTGATGGACCCACCGAAACACAGTTATCGGTGAGATATCGAGAAGTCCGGCCACCTGACCCGTCCTGTAGAGCTTCAACGCCTATGATAAGTAAGATAACCTTGCATATAAGACAATATTTTGAGGCAACTGCTTGCAAGACCCCCGCTGAGTATGCTCGTTATGATATCGTACCCCACCCCCAGAATCTGTGGGACAACGAAACCCATCACACCAACTGCAAACCCGCCTAGTGTCGGGAGCCATGGCTGGTGCAGCCCAAGCCTCGCAAGGAGGTCCTCTGTCTCGTAGAGGCCACGAGAGAGCGCTGTGCCCACCACTCCGCAGAGAAGGCCGAGCGCTACGTAGAACGGAAGTGAGTCTAGCCCGCCGAAGCTGATTGGTGCAGCAGGCTGGAAGAGCGGCTTCGAGCTAATCAGGTATACGTGCATCCAGGCGCCGATTGCTGAAGCCACGCCTACGGGTACGAGCGATTTTACCCTGAATTCGAAGAGGATGAGCTCGACCACAAGCAGCACGGCTGCTATCGGCGTTCCGAAGGTCGCCGCCATCCCCGCCGCAGCCCCGGAACAGAGGAGAATCTTCCTCTCTGAGCCTGTCATCCTTATCCTCTGCCCAACAAATGAGCCAAACGCACCCCCTGTCTGTATTATCGGCCCTTCGGCTCCGAAGGGTTGCCCAGAGCCGATGGTCACTGCGGCTGAAACAGCCTTGAGAAGACCTACCTTCGGCTCTATCTTGCTCCTGTTCAGGAGCACTGCCTCCATCGACTCTGGAATGCCGTGGCCTGCTATCTTCGGGGAGCCATACTTTATCATAAGGCCAGCTATTATGCCGCCGACCGCAGGCACACCCACGACAGCTGGCCCAAGCGTGTTGTACTGTGGGAGGGCTGTCGAGACAGTTGCGAACGGGTCGAACCTCCCGTAGAAGAAGAGGTTCGTGAAGATCCCGATGAGCCTGTAGAGGGCATCGGCTATGAAGCCAGAGGCGAAGCCAATTCCGGCCGACAAAAGTGTCAGCATCCCTATTCTCGCCTCCTCTCTCTCCGCGACTGTCGTGTACTTCGGCGTCCTCTCCACGTTGGCGCTTCCTGTGGGCTCCTGCGGAACGGCCAGTGTCTTTCGCACTCTGGCGGGCAGGGACGGGACGTATTTACGATTATTTGATTTGTATGTGCCTGAATGGTAATCAAAGATGAAAATATTTTATGTTCCGTTCGACTGTTGTCGAGATGCCACTCGGGCAGGTTCGCTCTGATTATATAGCCTCACACTACGAGTAACGACTTGCGTTGGAAGGAAGCTCTGAGATTCCTGGCTTCTATAAGCTCCCGGTTGAAGAGAGGTTGCAGCTTGTGAAGAAGCTGACAGGGTTGACGGACGAGGAAGCGAAGGCTATCGCGAATACTGGTGGTCTTCCGCTTGACGTCGCGGACAGGATGATAGAGAACGTGGTTGGAGGGATCACTGTCCCGATGGGGATAGCGGTGAACTTCAGGGTGAACGGGAAGGACTACCTGGTGCCCATGGCCATCGAGGAGCCCTCTGTCGTGGCAGCGGCCAGCAACGCAGCCAAGATGGCAAGGGTGAAGGGTGGGTTCACGGTTACGAACACAGGACCCGTGATGATTGGGCAGGTCCAGGTGGTTGATGTCCCTGACCCGCAGGGGGCAAAGATGAGGCTGCTGAGCAGGAAGGAAGAGGTGCTGAGGAAGGCGAACGAGCAGGACCCAGTGCTCGTATCGCTTGGGGGTGGAGCCAAGGACCTGAATGTCAGGGTTATTTCTTCTATGAGGGGGCCGATGGTGATAGCAGAGCTCATCGTGAACACAGGGGACGCGATGGGTGCGAACGCTGTGAACACGATGGCAGAGGCCGTGGCCCCGTTGGTCGAGGAGGTCGCCGGAGGGAGGGTCTTTCTGCGCATAATATCGAACCTTGCAGATAGGAGGGTAGTGAGGGCGTCAGCCGTCTTTGACAAGGAGGCGATAGGCGGAGAAGAGGCAGTTGAAGGCGTCCTGTACGCGTACGCCTTAGCAGAGGCAGACACGTATAGATGCGCCACGCACAACAAGGGGATAATGAACGGGGTCATAGCCGTCGGGATAGCTTGCGGGCAGGACATCCGTGCCCTAGAGGCAGGGGCACACAGCTATGCCTGCAGGTCAGGCAGCTACAAGCCGCTGACCTCATGGGAGAAGAATGCTGACGGCGACCTTGTCGGCACGCTGGAGATGCCGATGGCAGTAGGGCTAGTCGGTGGGGCGGCAAGGACGCATCCAGTAGCGAGGGCGGCAGTGAAGATACTCGGCGCCAAGACAGCAATAGAGCTGGCAGAGGTCATGGCAGCTGTGGGGCTGGCACAGAACTTCGCTGCTCTGAGGGCCCTCGCCACCGAGGGGATACAGAGGGGCCATATGAAGCTCCATGCGAGGAACGTGGCTGCTAACGCAGGAGCTAAGGGGGAGCTTGTCGACCTGGTGGCCAGGCGGATGATAGAGGAGAAGAAGATAAGGTTCGACAGGGCTAAAGAGATACTCGAGGAGCTTCAGAAGAGCCGGTAGGGCTGCGCAGCCTTGAGACGAGGCCCTTCAGCCTTTCCTTCATCACAGGAAGTACCTCGCGGTAGTCCCCGAGGATACCCACATCGCAGTTTCTGAATATCGGAGCGAAAGGGTCCTTGTTTACGGCAAGGACAACCCTTGCCTTTCTTATCCCTATGGTGTGATTTGTCGTGCCCGAAAGTGCCACCGCGAGGTAGAGCAGAGGGGCTATGGACCTGCCCGTGAGGCCGACCTGAAGCTGGGGCGGAGCCCACCCCTCGTCAACTACCTTCCTGCTGGCAGCTATGGCCATTCCAACGGATGAAGCGTACTCACGGAGCTGTTCGAACCCCTCCTTCGAGGAGACCCCGTAGCCAGCAGACAGGACTGCCTCCGCCCTGTCCAGGTCCCCAAGCGATGGATCGAGTGTCCTCACCCTTGAGATAAGCCTGACATTCTCTGTGGGAAGGTGGTCGAACGACATAGCAGCCGTGTCGTGCACGTCGTCGAAAGATAACACGTCGAAGACGCCTGGCCTGACTGTGGCTAGCTGCGGGTCTGTGCTTGAGATTATCTCAGCCATTATGTTCCCGCCAAAGGCTGGCTTGACTTGGACAAGGGAGCCTCTCTCATCCAAGACGAGGTCAGTTGCGTCGCCTGTAAGTCCCAGGCTGAGCGAGGCTGCCACCCTTGCTGCAACCTCCCTCCCCCTCACTGTTGAGGGGAAGAGAACTGCATAAGGCCTGGAAGAGAGAATGACCCTAGAGATTATGGCCGAGAGAGAGGCAGAGGTCCTGCCCCCGGAGCCGACAGCTGCCGAGATGACATGGTGGGCCCCCGCCCTTCCGAGCTGAGCTTCGTCGTAGCCATCAGCAAGACAGAAGGCAGTGGTCTCCATCCCAAGTGAGCGGAGCTTTGACAGGAGTTCGAGAGCTGTCATTGCCTCCTGCTCGCCGTCTAGCAGAACAGCCCAGGCGCTCCTCCTTGCCGCCGGCCCCCTCACCGGAGTGGGTGGGGCTCTCTTCTCCGAGACTAGCCTTTCAGCAAGGTCGAGAGCGGAGTCCACGGCCTCCCTGAGCCCCCCGCCGCGTCGAAGACCCTTGGTTCTCGCCCGTAAGAGGAGTCGTACAGTGAGATTACGCGAGTGGGCGAGCCGCTCGAGCCGAACCTGCTCGAATCGCCGTCGAGGTCACTGGCTGTCCATCTGGTGATCTGGAATGTCTTCGCCCTTTCCCTGCCTTCAGACGAGGCAGGCCTGACCCTGTTGATCTTCTCGCTGACACTCATCACGGCCGGGATGCCCACCTCGAGAGACTCGGTTCCGTCCTCTACCTCCCTTGTAACAGAGAACACGCCGTCACCCATGTACTGCTCCATTGTCACGTTGGTCGCGAGGTTGCCCCCAACAAGCTCCGCGAGCTCTGGGATGAGCTGACCAGTCTCAGCGTCAAGGCTGAACTTGCCGCCCATGATGAGGTCGAAGCCGAGCTTCCTTACCGCGACTGATAGTGTGTAGGATGTAGCGAGAGTATCAGCGCCAGCGAATGCCCTGTCGGAGAGAAGTATGGCCTCGTCCACGCCCAAGGCTACTGCTTCCCTGAGCATGTCCTCAGCCTGGGGAGGGCCCATCGTGATTGCAGTGATGTGTGCGCCGTGCTTCTCCTTGATTCTGAGGGACTCCTCGACAGCCCTCCTGTCGAAGGAGTTCGTCATGCTCCTTACGCCTTCCCTGATTATCGTCTTCTTGACTGGGTCGAATTTGAGCTCCCCAACGTCCGGGACGAGCTTCAGGAGGACCACTATTCTCAGCACAGCTCCCTGTCACCAGATGGTTCCTATGCTTTTCCTTCTGCTGTGCGTGCCAGTTCCGCCCTTGAACCTCTCTTCTTCCCAGATGTTTCCGCGCTCATGGTAGCCGTACATCTCCCAGTAGCCATCCCTGTACTCCCGCATGAACTCGACCCTGATGAGCCACTTCGCGCTCTTCCAGCCATAAAGGTTGGGTATGAACGGTCTCGCTGGGAAGCCCTGCTCTCGTGTCAGGGGGAGGCCGTTTATCTTCAAGGCAACTATCGCGTCCTCAGAAAGCGTGTCAGACGAGGGAACAGGAGTCTTATAGCCGTCGGCGCAGTGGAACATCACCCACCTGGACTCGTCATCAGGCACGGCTTCCTTCGCTAGCCTTCTTATCTGGACCCCCTCCCACTCGACCTCCCTTATCGACCACTTTGTGACGCAGGAGAAGGGCCGGCTGTACCTCGTCTGCTCCATCTGCTGAAGCTGCTGGTACGTGAACTCAACTGGCCTCTGTACAAGGCCGTCTATCCTCAACCTCCATTTCGACACGTCTACCTCTGGCACGCCGAGCGCCGCGTATATCACCCATCGCCTCCCCCAGACCTGACCTGGGGGCAGAGGCGTTGAACCAGACTCCATCGACGTGCAGACGGAGAGGGCAACACTTCAATCTTCTGGTCGCTTCTTTGTGGATGGGGGCAGCGACACGCCAAGATTCACAAGGAAACGCTTGAAGTCAGAGTCGCTTACCCATTCCACCCTGAGGTAGTCTATGATCCTGTTGTTGTCAAGTCCAATCCGCCTGGCCTCTTCGAGTGTGAGACGGTATGCCTCGAGCTCCGTGGGCCTGTCGACGTACCTGTATCTCCTGTCAAAGAGCTCCTTGCCCTCGTGGAGCTGCCTTATGTGGACGAGTTCGTGGATGACGTCAAGATAGATGTACTCCTCTTGTCCCTCTCTCAGATAGCTTGAGTTCACAACGATCCTCTTCTTCTCGTCGTCGACGTGAAGGTATCCCATTCCATCGACAACCTCCACCTCCAGGCTGGAGAGCACGTCGTGTGTCCTCTCTCCAAAGATCCTCTTCACAGCCTCTACCCGCTCGAAGCCCTTGAAGACCTCTGGAAAGGGGTGAATACCGTCCCTGGCATTTCTGTTGATTGAGATTCGAAGCAGAGGGCTCCTTGAGGTAGAGACTGGTACGCCGGACTGCTTTGAGGCTGGCTTTGAGAAGATTAGTTTTGTGTAGAGCTTCCTGAAGCCGTTGGATTCGTAAAATTTCTCCGCACGGTCGGACAGGAGGGTCTGGAGGAAGACCGTCCTTCCCTCCTTTTCGGCAAGCTCCCTTGCTTTCGCGAGAAGGGCTGAGCCGACTCCCTTCCTCCTGAACTCTTTGAGCGTTCCTACGCAGTAGACTCCCATGAGTCTTTCAGTCCTGTAGAGGGCAGTCACACCCGCCTCGGTACCGTCCACTTCTGCAATCAGCAGAGTGACCTTTCTGTCGCGGCCGAGTCTCCTGACAACGCCCGCCACGGCGTGAAGAAGTGAGAGGTCGCCGTAGAAGGACAGGAGATATACTTTGGCCCAGTCCACTAGACAGGAGTTCCTGATCTCAAGGACTCTGACGGAACCAGACCTGCTCGAAAAAGGCCCAGCCGAGACAAACACAGACATCTCGTCGATAGGGCTGTACCCCCTCTTCAGAGCTGCAGCCCGAAGCATCCTGCACTGCGAGTTCACTGTGAGGAGCTGAAGCCCCCTTTCTGCCATGTAGGACTCGATTGAGTCGAGCATTGTTTTGCTGAAGGAGCATCCGATCAGGCAGGCTCGGTTGAAGAATGGCTCGTCAAACCTCTTCGAGGAGAGCGCGTACGCACTGCCTCCGAACCACTTCACTTCGGCCCATCTGGACCACCAGTCTGCCTCGTTCCTCTCAAGACTGGAGAGGTCAACGTGCACTCAAGTCCACCCCCAAAATGTTACGCGCTGCCCAGGCCAAGGCACGAAGGGCTTTGGTGTTTTGTCCGTTTGACCTGGCAAGCCTCTGAAGAGCGCCTATCGCACCAGGAGTATCGATGTCGTCGCTGACCCTTTCGTAGAACTGCTCGAGCTCTCCGTCTAATTCGAATTGGCAGCCCTCCAGGTCGTTTGGGTGAACGGAAGATACCGCCCTGGCAAGTTGCCTGAAGAGTGACCGCGCCGTCTGGATGCCAGTCAGGTTCATGTCCTCCCTGTAATGGTGCATGAGAAGAAAGAGCCTGAGCTCAGACGCTGTCAGACGGCCGAGCATGTCGTTCACAGTGATGACGTTCCCCTTCGACTTCGACATCTTCTCCCCCTCCATGACCACAAGCTTTGTGTGAACCCAGTACTTTACGAACGGGTGTACTCCTGTGAGGGACTCGGCCTGCGCTATCTCAGCCTCATGGTGTGGATAGATAAGCTCGTAGGCGCCACCATGTATGTCGTATTGACTGCCAAGGACTGAGAGCGTCACGGCCGTATCCTGTATGTGCCACCCGGGTGAACCAGTACCCCATGGGCTCCTCCACCTATCCCCCACGAGCTGTATCGGACGCCAGAGGGTGAAGTCTATCAGATTCCTCTTGTGTGGGGACAGCTCAAGTGGCCGTAGAAGAAGCTCCCTCTTGGACAGGTGTGAAAGCTTCCCGTAGTTTGGAAAGGTGGAAGTGTCGAAGTAGACTGCCCCGTCAGCCACGTAGGCGTGACCCGATTCTATCAGCCTCTCCGCCTGGTCTATCATCCTCTGTATGTAGTCAGAGACGCGCTCGAACCTTGTGATGCTGCGGATGGAGAGACGCGACATATCAGACAGGAAGGCAGTTTCGCATGCGCGGGCCAGCTCGAAGGGCTCTTTCCCATTCCTCCTGGCTGCTTCTGTTATCTTCTCATCTATGTCCGTTATGTTCATGAGAAACTTGACGGAGTAACCTAGGTGAGTCAGGTATCTTGCAAGCACGTCGTAGAAGACGTACGTCCTGGCATGTCCGAGGTGCATGGGTCCTTGCACGGTGGGGCCGCAGACGAACATCTTCACTTTACCTGGCCTGAGGGGTTCGAAACGCTCCTTGCGGAGGGTCATCGTGTTGAAGAGCTTCAGACCGTAGCGCAACGCAGGACGGGAGACGCGCCCGAATGCTTGTATGTTAGTCTTTTTGGAGGCGAGGGAGGAGGAACAGGGATGGCGATATATGAAAGGCGGGTCTCTACATTCTCAAAGCTGATGGACGAAGTTGAGTCGCTCGACGCGGATGCCGGTATCAGGCTAGAGGGAAGGTACGCGGGGAAGAGGTGTTACGTTTTTGTAACGCGGTCTCCGGCAGGATATGCTGTGATGGTCTACAGGAGAGATGGGCGTTTCATTGAGAGTGACAGGCTTTTCGCAGGAGAATTCGAGAGCGCCAGGACTCTTGGTGAGTTCCTGAAGGGTATGACCTGTAGGCCATTCAGAGCCTACGTCTACTGAAACCTAGAGCCTGACAAAGAAGATGGAAGGCAGAGACCGATTGATTAATCAACAAGTGTGCCTTGAGGGCGGCGGACCTAAATGAACAGGTTGAAGGCGATACATGTTGTCTACGCCAACTGGTGCCCTCACTGCGTCCCGACGACTGTAGAGCCGATGAAACGTGCCGCTGAGAGGCTTGGCGTCCGTTATTTCACCTACGATATAGACACAGATGACGTCAGGACAGCAGACGAACTGGTCAAGAAGTACGGCGACTGGTCGGAGGACTACATAATACCGCAGGTCTTTCTGGAATTCGACGACGGCAATTTCAGGCACGTACTGACAGGGTATTCAGAAGGGGTTGCATACACAAGAAGAGCTGTTGAAAACCTGTTGAACAGCGACCTCTTCAGGCAGCTGGAGCAGGCCGAAGTGGCCGGCCGCAGCCGCCAGAGACGCTAGTCTCTCTTGCACTCTTGGCAGAGGGAGTTGGACTCCGAAAAAGGTTGGACGAAGGGTTCACCGCAGCGGGAGCACAGGAAGAGAGAGGGCCTGTCCGGGTCGTCCGTCTTGCTTCCTCTGTAGTTCTGTGTCCAGAAGGCCACACGCATCACCTTTCCTGACTTCCCAGCTAGACCCAGGTCCCAGGAGTACCTGGTCGCGAGCCTCACGTCTGTGGATCGGAGCTGTATCTTTCCTGCCAGCACTTCTGAAAGGTAACGCGTGAAATCTGCTGTGTCCAGCTCCTCAGCATACCAGATCAACTTCGAAACGTAGCCGGCTGGACAGACGTAGAAGCCTTGCACCCTCTCGCCTGATTCGCGCAATTTGAGTCGAGCCTGGTTAGAGCAGTGCCCGTAGCACTTCTGCGGCTCGTTGAATATGTTTGAGATGAGGGTTATCAGTTTCCCTGACATGATATACGTTCACACACGGCCGCGTAAAAACTTAACCGAACGGAGCAGCCAGTCCAGAGACGCTGTGGGTTCATTCCTTCTGAATCTGGCTCCGAGAACGCTTAATACGATGGCTAGTCGGGTTAACACCGCTGGGATGACTGGAATTCTAGCGTCTACTTTCCTGCAGACTGACATATTTTCACTGATTAACAACTTCTGGATACTCCTCTTTGTAATACTCATACTGATACCGGCGGTTCAGCGCTGGTCCCTCAACGCCGCTCGGCGGGCTCTGATAAGACGGATAGCAGTCTCGATGAAGGCAGAAGTGATAACGATGATTCACAGGCAGGAGACAGTGGCGTTTCTTGGTATCCCGATAGCAAGGTACATTGACATAGACGACAGCGAGGAAATACTCCGTGCAATAAGGATGGCTGACAAGAGCACTCCGATAGTGATGATACTTCACACGCCAGGGGGTGTGGCGCTTGCTGCAACGCAGATTGCTCTTGCGCTCAACTCCCATCCTAGCAAGAAGACAGTCATAGTTCCACACTATGCGATGAGTGGCGGGACGCTGATAGCTCTCGCCGCTGACGAGATAATAATGGACCCCCATGGCGTCTTGGGTCCGGTGGACCCGCAGTTCGCCGAAGGAAACACTGTTTACCCGGCTGTGTCAGTCCTGCGAGTGATGGAGACAAAGAAGACAGACGACATAGATGACAGGACTATAATACTCGCAGACGAGGCGAAGAAGGCACTCGCGCAGATTGAGGCGACTGTAAGGAGACTCCTCGGCGGCCGGTATCCTTCCCAAGTGGTTGAAACAGTGGTCGAGGAATTTGTGCGTGGTAAGTACACCCATGACAACCCTATAACGGCGGAGGACGCAAAGAGGATAGGGCTTGCTGTGAAGACAGAGGTACCTCCCGAGGTGTACCAGCTGATGCAGCTCTACAGGATGGAGGTCAGGCAGAGGAGGCCGGGCGTGGAGTTCGTGCCTGTGATGCCTGGCACGTCAGGTGGCGGCCCCGCACCCAGGAGCTAACTGGCGAGCCTGACCTTCGTGCCTATGAGTACTGCGGTGGATAGACTATGGCGCAGGGTTAACAGTCACGTTGCTTCCGCCTCACTCTCTAGCTTGTGGAGTCCGGCAGGGTCACCGAAGACAAGGAGGGTGTCGCCCTCGCTTATCCTGAGGCCGGGGTCGAAGACGTTCTTGATCAGCTCGTCATTCCTGACAAGGCCTATGACGTGAGCAAGAGGCGTAAGGTCCTGGAGCCGCTTACCTATGAGCTTCGACGACTTGAAGACTGAGAACTGGGCTATCTCCTTCGTCCCTACCCTCTCCGAGAAGACCACACCTACAAGGTCCTTTGTGGTAGCTGAGAGGGCAAGAAGGTGCCCCACAGATATCGTGGATGGGATCACAACGTCAGCTCCAGCGTTCTTAGCCGTCTCTGTAAGCTGGTCATCGTGGACGACGGTGATTATCCGTATGTCTGGTCTGAGCCGCCTCGCGCTTAGGACGATCATCATGTTCTCAGGGTCCCTGTCGTGGGATGCGATGACTGTGGAAGCTCGTTCTATCCCAGCCTCCTTGAGTGCTGTGATGGGTCTGTTCTCCTGCTGGAGCACGGCAAGCACCTTCTTCTTCGTGAGTGCCTCGTATATCGATGGGTCGTGCGTTACCACCACGTAGTCGAGCCCTATCTCGCCGAGCTTCTCAGCCACGTACCTCCCTAGGTGTGCGTACCCGAAGACAATCACGTGGCCCTTCATCCTCTTTATCATACTCTTCTCAGCGGCCCCACGAGCGAGGTCACCGTTCACAACAGTGTTGACAGTCCCCTGTAGGATGGAGGCGGCAGCCCCGACCGAGACGAGTATCATGACGATGAGCATCCCTGCCTCAGCCCTGTTAAGCGTGACGAAGTTACCACCATTTGGGACGTAGAGCCCTATCGTCGTGATTGTAGAGACAGAAGCGAGGAAGGCATCGAGGAGTGGGAGGTGTTCGTAGTACGAGAAGACAGCAGTCCCCCAGCCGAACATCGCTCCGAGCACTATAAGCTGCTTGTATATTGTCTTGAGCAGGATAAGAGGGGCGTAGAGCGACTGGTAGAGGACGAAGCCAAGCGACCTTGAGTGGCGCCTCGGCTTCCCCCTCAGGGGCGGGGACAGTATAGGGACGTCCTGCGACATTCGACCACCGGGCCGAGGTCAGGGACGTTTTACGTGTTTCTCGAGCGACTAGCGAGGACTGAAAGGGAGTTTCATGCTACGCGCCATTTGGATGCGTGCACGTGGTCCCTCGATGAGCACCAGAGCTTATCAGTCTTGTTTCTCAGGTGTCAATCGTTGGCAGAGACTCACCCTTCGTGGAAGCAGTAAATATTAGTAGCGCAATCGCGGAGTTGCGCCATGGGAAAAGAGCTCAACAACGTGGATTTAGAGAGCCTGGCAAAAGTCGTCGAGGCTGCAAAGAAGGACAGATCGGTGCTCAGGAAGAAGATAGGGCTGCGTGGCGAGTGGGTGATGGATAATTCAGCGGGCTACCAGTTCAGGACTGAGGTCAGCTACGAAAGGGGCAGGCAGGTGATCGAGATAGACTCGCCATCATACCTGGGCGGAAGAGGGAACAGGCCTGGACCGATGGCTTACTGTGTGACGGGCGTGGCTTCTTGTTTTGTCTCGACGTTCGCAAGCGTGGCAGCCGTACAGGGTGTGAAGCTGAAAAAGCTGGAGGTCGAGGCTGAGTGCGCCGTTAATTTCGCGAAGACGCTGGATGTCGCGGAGGAGCCAATAGTCGAGGAGGTGGGAATAAGACTCATTGTGGAGAGTGATGCCGATAGTGAGAGATTGCATGAGATACTCAAGATGGCGGAGGAACGGTGTCCGGCGATCTTTACGATGACCCATATGATACCCGTTAGGGCAGAGATAGTGCAGAACTGATGACCCGGATGACGGCATGCGGCAGAGGAAAGCCGACCTTAGTGGCCATACGGAGGCTGGTCCATGCTTCTGTGAATGAGATACAACATTCATATCCAGCTAAAAATTGGCTTTGATTGTGCGGTGGTCGTCTAGCCTGGTCCAGGACAGTAGCCTGCCACGCTACTAACCCGGGAAGTCAACTCTGACTCGGGAGTTCAAATCCCGGCCACCGCACACCCTTCTGCGGTTCAAAATGGCAGCCGCCGCAATATATAGTGTAATGACCGGAGACATCCACGGCTACAAGATGAGGGTCGAGTCCGCCCTCAGGACCCTCGGGGGGGAGGACTTCCCGGAGGAGGATAAGGCGAGCATCCGGAGTTTCGTAGAGCACCTTCGCGTGAAGAACCTGTCGGACGGAAGGATTGCCAAGTACATCTTCGCCCTGATTGTCTTCAGAAGACACCTCACCTGCAATTTCAGAGAAGCAGCGAGACCGGAGATCGAGAAGGTAGTACTTTGGCTCAACTCCCATGACTACACTCCGAAGACCAGAGCGGACATGAAGATTCTGCTCAGGATATTTTACCGCTGGGTCAGACATGGGAACACTGACAAGAAGACCCCCTATCCTCCCGAGGTCGCCTGGATTGAGACAGGGCTCAAACCCAGTGAGGATACGCTGCCAGTCTACCTGACCGAGGGCGAGGTGAAGAGGATGATTGACAACGCCCCATCCCTGAGGGATAGGGCCATCATCGCCTTCGATTACGAGGCAGGGTACCGGGTCTCCGAACTCCTCGGGCTCCAGCTCAGGGACCTGCATTTCGAGGAGCATGGTGTGAGGGTTGCAGTCAGGAGGGGGAAGACGGGAGCCCGATCCATTCTACTGATCGCGTGCGTTCCATTGCTCACAAGTTACCTCCAGAATCATCCGAGAAGAGACGAATCGGACGCACCAGCCTGGATTCACTTTGGGACCAGAAACAAGTACGAACGCCTCAGTTACGCAGCCTTCAACAAGATGTTACGAGAGACGGCAAAGAAAGCCGGGATAGCAAAGAAGGTGAGCACCCACACTCTGCGGCACTCGGCCGCGACGCGTGACGCGAAGTTCCTTACCTACTCGGAACTCTGTGCGAAATACGGCTGGAGGATTGGGTCGAGGATGCCCCAGGTCTACATCCACCTGGCCGGGTCGGACCTCGACGCGAAAATCATAGCGATGAACACGGGCAAGCCGGTAGAGGTCAAGACCGAGTTCAGGCCGATTCCGTGTCCGAGGTGTGGTGAGAAGGGGACCCCTGGACAGCGGTTCTGCCCACGTTGTGGATCCCCTCTAGATGAGAAGGAATTGGCAAGGGCGAGCGTCCAGTACGAAGAGTTGAAGAAACAATCTGACGAAATCAAGTCTCTCCTTGAGAAAGCACTTGCTTCACGCGGTCGACGAATTTCAAGATCTCCTCAAGCTCGGAACGCTTGATCTGGACGTATTCATCATCGGTTCTTGTTCTACCTCGCGATTCGTGGGTCATGCACTATAGAATATCGGAATTAAGTCCTCTCTGGACATCGTCTGGCTTCGGCAGGACTTGTTGTGTTGGTGTTAGTTAGTTACGTATTGTATTGTTGTATATGGGAGAAGCGTATGATGCCAGGTAGGCCGAAGGAGCACCGCCTTACCTCGACGTAACTTGGCCATCCCTGAGTAACATAATGCCAAATTGCTGTCTCGTTCCACAGGCATTATTCACAGTATGGGCAATCTACCTAAAGGAGCCAATGACAGCTTGATTACAGAGCTCGATTACAGAACCCACCTCTCTCCACTGGAACGGAGAATCGTTAGCAAGGGCTGGGAGATTAATGAAAGAGGGCAACTCTTCTCATTCAAGGACTTCGCCGGCGATTGCTCGCGTGGCGCCTTCAGAAACGCAATCTCACGAATCAATAGAAGAACGAAGCCTCGGTTGATTGTGCACGTCGGTACAAGCGGGATTGGTTTCTACGCGATAAGGGGTTCCGGCATGGAGACAAGGTCGATGACACATACCCACATGGTGGGTCCCCCTGAGCGATGCCTGGTGGAATTGCTCGCCTTCCTGGGCGATCAGGTCACAGGCGTTCACAACATCCATCTGGATTTCCAGTGCCCTGCTCTCTATACTGTGGTAGATATCGTCCCGAATCCCCAGAGCCTCGCCAAGGCTCTTCTGCCTGTCGTATTCTCTGGTGGGAGAAAAGTGAGGGTGGCTATATACCGTTCTGGTACAGTCTCCGTGAAGGTTGCGTGCTCGGACGACCCCTTTCCCCGAGAGAATCTCTCGGAGCTGTTGATGATGTTGGAACAGGTTTGGAGAAGGTTGGTGATCGACTATATCGCCCTGGCAAGGCAGATTCCCCCTCCGGCTGAGTGGGTCGTGAAGAGATGGGAGGTCAACAAGGATGGCAGGGAAATAGCCGGGCCAGATGTAGCCATGACGTACTCTTCGTTCTCAGGCGTCTTGATGAGATTTTACAGGAGAGGGCCTAACCAGGCGAGACTCGAGAAGCTCGAAAGCGTAGGTAAGAACTTGCGGGATCTCATTCATCAGACACTGGACCAGGGCCCTCTACCTTGACCTGGGCTTGGGCCGTCGGGCAGGAACAGCGGCGTGCCTTCGATTGATGCCCTGAAGGGGAGGGTGGTCAGGATGTGCACGAAGCATCATCCTGAGCCGTTGCTTCTGAAGACGAAGGGCCAGGTCTGGCAGCTTCCGAACCCCGTGATTCGGATCACTGCCGACTCTTGACCTCGACCTTCTTGCCCCTTATCTCGAAAACTATCTCCTTCGGGTTTCCGAGGAGTTCGACTACTGGCTTGGGTATGGTACTGGACGCGGAAAACTCCGAGAGGATGACCCGTTCTCTCCTGACTTCCTCAGTCTACGAAGCGTCCCTTTCCTGCACCAGGTTCTTCTCGAAGGACTTCAGTTTCGCGCTGTTCGTGACTTTCAAGATGTCCTTGTCGGTCCCTGATTTAGTCCAGATGCGGATTTCGTCCTCGGCACCGCAGATGTAGCATGCGGACGTCAGAACCATCGCTGGTTTGGGCCCTTCAAGTCGGAGCTTACGTATGAGCTCCCGGGCACCTGACCGTGTCATCTTTTGGTCGGGCATGGACTTGGTTCTCTCAATCATCTCGCGTATGGCCTCCCTTACCAGATGGTCGTCAATCCCTTTGGTCCCGTGAGCCTTCGCCAGTTCTTCCCACACGCCAAGCGAAAACATCTCTTCCGCACCCATCTCGCGAGCAATGTGTGCAATCCTCAGGAGCGATAGCCTTGATGCCACTTTGTCCACACCTATTCCAATTTCTTCGGCGAGATTCTCGTTCGTTCTGCGATCTTCTGGAAGCCCATCAAGAATCGACCGGAATAGCGCCGCCTCAAGAAATGGCCTTGGACTACCACGGAGGCTATTCACTTGATAACAAAGAGCCATCGCATGAATCGAGTCAAGCTTGCGAATATCACAAGCGACAGTCCGTAGTCCTAATTCTTTGGCTATGAGCCAACGATGATAACCATCGACGATTTCATGCTTGTGTCCCTGATGCGGCGTACCTTCATCCAGACATCGCACAATCAACGGCGAGGGAATCGCTCCCAGTCTCGAACTGACTTTCCTCAAGGCAGCGAAATCCTTTAGGTCCATTTCGTTTGCGTTGTATCCGTTAGGAACGAGCTCACTGACCTTCAGCTCTTCAATCGTCACTGCAGGTTTACCAGAACTCATTCGAGTCATTCAGTTCGCTCCTTGAGGTCCGACCCGGGTTCACCCATAATCTCCTTCAGGAGGAATCCTCTTTGCCAAGTTCTGTTCTTACGTCCACCTGAGTAGGTGGCCAGCCGGGCCTCCCTGAGCTGCAATGCTAGACGCTGCCTGGCCCTCGGCGGAAGCTCACCAGGAATGTCTGCAAGTCTCACTCCAGAGTCTGGGTGTCTAACGAGCTCGAGTAGAATCCTTGCCATGAAGACGGTCCTTTCGTTTTGTCCCTCTCGTTTTTGCGTCAACCTATGACGGTTAACTGGCTCGATGCGGTTCAACGTCAAAACGTGACGCTCATTGTGGGCTTTAAGCTTAGCGATTTTTGTGCTCTGTTGCATGAATCCATGACCAGCATGGTCGTGGCTGGGCGTCCCCTCGGCCCCACACCAGCCCCTTGAAGAACCCGTTGTAGAGCGACGCCCTTCGGGCCACTCCCCTCCGC
>Ga0080006_1273880_pt1 | contig 36245 bp, 34 predicted proteins | sample RS3BMetagenome_FD_69209 | JGI IMG/M metagenome (GOLD analysis project Ga0080006, IMG submission 69209) | Ferric oxide microbial mat and aquatic microbial communities from Rainbow Spring, Yellowstone National Park, USA - RS3B (SPADES... ...
ATCTTGATATCGGGTGGTGAAAAAGACATTGGTTTCACCCTTGTATTCAGAAAGAACGCCACCTATCGTCTCTTCAAAACCCGCTTCATCATCAACGGATTCTAACCCTAACTCCTGCACAATCTCAGTCAAAAGTAAGTTCTGCAACTGATCCGGCTGGTTCCATCGCACTAGCTTTACAAAAGGTGTCTGTCCTGCAGCTACCGTATGCCACACCTCGTCGGCTCCTGCATCCATTGATGAACCGCCGAAGGCATTGGCAAGCAATACATCTTCGCGCACATACTCTTCGGCTGTTTGGCGCATCATCACAGTCAATTCCGCGCTACATGGTCCGACTCGTGGGAATAGGCTGCTGGCATTATCCGGCGTGAGATATCTCACTATATCGACGTAAGGTCGTCCGGCTCCGATGGGTGGCAATTGTTTTGGATCGCCAACCAGAATCAAACGCTCGACGCCTTTTACCGCATCAAGCAATGCTGCCAATTGCTCTTCCGTCAGCATTGAGCATTCGTCAATGACTACCGTTTTGTGGGCGGATGACCTCTCTGCCTCTGAGTTGACGTAATATCGCCCGGTCCTTCCATCGTAACGTTGTAATTTATTGAGGAATTGCGCTACCGTTTTGCCCTGGTCGCTCATGGCGCTAGCTTGCTCCAGCCGCACGCGCGCCTTGCCGGTCGGAGCCAGCAGGAGGATGCCTCCATTGCGCACAATGTCTATGCTGCACAGCGCCTTTAGCAAGGTACTCTTGCCAGTACCGGCAGAGCCCATCAGAACAGAAATCCGGGAGCGGTAAAGAACTTCCAGCGCAGCGGCTTTCTCCTTACGGGCCTTCAAATCGTTATGGCTAGGAACGACTTTCTTGCTGCCGTCGATAGCGATGTTTACCAAGTTGGCCCAGTCAAAGTCACCAACATTAGCCTTTCCATTCTTTCGCTTAGTCACTGCCTCGCTGATCAGTTTCGATGTCTCTACATAGCGATCCAATTGCAACCCACTGTCGTTACCAGACAGTTCGACCTTGACCATAAGCGGAGCAAGAAAGCTCTCAAGGATTGGCAACGTGTCAGCATCCAGCGGGCATTCCGGCTTCATTGGGCGCGCGCGAACCTGACGTATGAGCCAGTTCGTGGGCAATAAGGTGTGCCCCTCGCTTGCACCTTCCTCTAGCGTTTGGATCATGACAGCGCGTACCCGGCGTTCATCAATCGCCTCATCTACTAGGCTAGGAGCCGGTAGAGGAAAGCCTTTGCGTAAGCTTTCAGGCGGAAACAAGCCACGGTCCACCACTGAAAAAGCAATCGCATCTTCCTGCAGACGATCAAGTTCGTAAACCAAATATGGATTGGATAGGATCTCCGCATCCGTCACCGGGATGTTCGCATCAAGCCGTTCTGTTTCCTGAAACCACCGTCGGGCTTGCTCGTTGCTCAGGTTGAAGCGAGCAATCAGCATTATCAAAGCTCGCCGTTCGTCCTTCAGTTTTTCCCACTTTTGTTGCTGGGTCTTACCGAGGCCGTGCCGAAGATACTCTGGAAGAGATTTTGGGTCACTCAGCGCACTTGTCAGAAGAGGCCACGGATCAACTGGTTTCTCGCTTCCGGCCATCAAGTGCCATGCGAGCAGATTACCGTGAGGAAGCCCAAAGGCATGTAGCGCAGCACCGAGGCCAGGAAATGCACCACGGACTTCCCAAAGCCGATTCAACTCGTTGTCAATCCAGGCCAGATATTCATCCCATGGCTCGTCTAGCAACCCGCGCATGGCCTTGATGGCCTTTTCCAGTGCCAACAATGAGGCGATGGCACCGTCTTGCGGCAGCAACTCAGTCCCATACGAATAGTTCTCTGTGTATTCGTCGGGAGCAAAGGCAGTGCAGTCGGTGAGATCGACGCTGTCATCTTGTTCGGCCATGGTCAACAATTGCCGGTAGGGCAACAGGAAGCCGTCTTTACCTTTGGGGCGAATCGAATGTTCGATATTGCGCTCCCAAAGATAGCCGTCGATCTTACCTTTCGGCCTGGTCCCGCCCTCATAGCGGTACTCGGTCGCTCCACTGATGGTTTTGACACGCCCAACGCCGACAATGACACGCCGCCTGTCATCTACCAGAGGGGTGCGTTTGGCGTAAAAGAAAACAAGCGACCTCTTGGGTTGTGCCGCACTGAAGAAGGTGTCTAACAGGACGCGCTGGTTTGTCCCCGCCTGCGCCCAGCTAGTTTCAAAGTCCAGGGTCGGCTCGCGTTCGGCAGCGTAGCCCAGCTGAAGAAGTTCTGTTCGGCTGGGTATGCCTCGCTTTTCGTTTCCTTCCGCTTGTTCTTTTAGCATCCACCTGAAGGGAATGGCTGCCGCCGAAAAGGGCTGGATGGTATACGGGGTCGGAACAAAATGACCGTGGGTATCCTTTGACGTCGCTCCATATGGGTGATTCTTCAGCATCGACAGAGCAAACGGTGCCATGAATGTCGCATGTTCGTCTACACAGGGTGGCAGTAGTTCGCGAGCCAGTCCTTCTATGCTCTGCCCGGCGTGTTCGGTTTCAAAGGCGTCATCACGACCAGAGGCGATGCGCGGTAGGACCGTGCAGCTAGTGTTGCCGCAAGGGTTATTACAAAACGTGCCTGACCATCCGTTGTCGTGCCATGGAACGCGGATCGTAAGATGTTGGACTGGTAATTGGCGTGCTCCTTCAATCATTCGGCCTCACTGCGTTACCGTGGCAAGTATGGCATTCATAGGTGCGGTGAGGATAGTCCTAAAGTCACTCAAGGCATGGGAAACGACATGACCCTTCGGGGAGGTTGAGTGAAGAATCGCTCCTTTCGCGCAGCGTGAGAGCGCGATAAACCGGATTATCACGTACTGAAGATAAGACTAAGAGTGCCTCGGAATTAATAACAGTTATTGTCCAGAGTGATGCAGGAAGGCAACTAGCTGTGGTATCACGCGTACTTTTGGCTTGTAGGCGGAACTTTGAGTTCACGCCTGATAAAGAGGTAGCGCGGCAGCAGCAACCGCAGGGCGTGCCCGTCGCCAGCGCTCCAGTGCGTCGTGCAATGCAGCGAGTTTACGACGGTCATTTCCAATGAGCGGTAGTAGATCGTTGTCGTCCGCTGCCCCAAGCGCATCGCGGTCAGTCTTTCCAGCATCGCAAAGACGCCGATAGTCGGCGCGATCGAGGCTTCGCTCCGCATAGCGTGCAAAATCAACGACGGCCCCCTGAGTTCCGAGATCGAGTCTCAATACGAGTTTTGCGATACGCTGCTCCAGCACAAGAGGCGGGTGCAGAAGCTCCGCAATGCGGCCAATCATCGTAAGCACGTCACAGGTGCGACTGGTAACCGAGCGTATCGGCCCGGCTGAACCATCGAAAGCTCCACCGAACTGGCTCATAGCTCGCTCAATCTCCTCCATTGCCATTCCGGAAATATAGTACAAGCAGACCGTCGCCTTTTTCGCGCGGGCTGTTTCCTGACCGCGAGCTGTCACATTCATCTGCAAGCTGCCGAGCACGGTCTGAGAGATGCCCTGGGCACGCAGCTGTCCGAGCCAATGCTGTGGCTCCTTATGCTTGCTGACCTTGTTAAAAGGAAAATACACGTCATCCAATTCCGCGCTTGTCTGCGCGATGGCAATTAGCGCTGGATCGGTCAGGTCCTCGGCGCGCAGCGCACGCAGGCAGGCGACCGCGCGAAGCACGGTTTCCACTTCGACCGCACTCTCGCCGGCAAGACGGCCAAGGGCAGTAATATGAAACCGGCCGCTTTGACCGCGCTCAACAAGTCCGTATCGCGCTAGATCATCGAGTGCACGTTGTAGTGCATGACGATCCCATCCCGCAGGGTTGCCGGACTGTTGCATCTGAAACACTCCAAAGCTCGATTCCAGAAAGGCGATAATTTCATCCCCAGATACTCCTTCGGACGCAAAGCCAGCAGCCACCAAGAGCACCGTCAACAACACGCTTCGTGACGTAGTCGAGTAAGCCCAGCAAGCCCAACCGGTCGCCCTGACGGATTTCAGCGGGCCCCTTCAGCGCCTCAAGCAGGTGCCATGTCAGCAGGCTGTGCCCGAGCCGAATGACTTCCCAGGCCTTCTCCGTTGGACCGGAGGCAGTAAGGATTATCCGCCCGGTACCGCTGATCCCGTCCAATTTCGCATCCACTGATTGAATATCGCGCGGCCGTGTTTCGGCCTGAATTGCCTTCGCGCCCATTCCGCCGGAAAAGCAACAATCAAGGATGATCAAAAGTCGCCGCGCCGGGATTCGCGCGCACCACTCTCCCAACGTGGTCAGCGGTAACGTGGTGTTTGCAAGATTGAATGGCTCCGTGTCATACGCGACCAGCTCATGCGTCTCGGTCCCATGACCGGAGAACCCAATAACGACGACATCGTCAGGATCAACAGTCGCGAGGTGTTCAAACTTCTCGCGAATAGAGCCGAGAGTGGCCTGCTCATCCATCAATAAGGTCGTGTCGCCGCCCAAGGTATCGGTGAAGAGGGCATGCAGAGCCATCGCATCGCGGCCAGAACACGATAGCCACTCAATGCCGGGAGATGCGTAGCGGTCGATACCGATGAATAGTCCCTTGAATGCCATCCTTTACTCCTGAATCTCCACTTCTTCACTAATCGACACATTCCCCGAGACATTGCCAAGGAATTTCTTGCGCGGGCCGCAAGCTTGAATGCCGCAATCATCACCTAACGCTACTAAATACGGAAACTGGCACTCCGGATGACAATCATCGAAAGCAGGCGGCTCGGTTATGTTGCCTACAAAGTGATACAACTGCGCGCCAGGGTTCGGCTGACCCAGCGGATCAAGTGTCAGCGCGAGCATTTGCAGCATCTGCGTGCTGGCGCAGGCGATAGAGAAGGCAAACACATTCTCACGCATCTTAAGTGGATGGTCGTTCTGCTGTGATATTTTTGCACCGAGAAGGTCTAGTGCAGTACTAACTCGAGTTGGAAAAACGGTCGTCATTCTCTTCAGCATTCGTTGTTGAATTGGTCTGGATACGGCAGGGAGTTCCTCAGGAGACGCATTCGAGGAATCTGCGAACAATACGAAATGCTGGTTCGTAACAAGCTACAGCATCCTTCGTTGGGATCAGCTCACCGTGAAAGAGTGTGCACCTCATTTGGTATACGGTTTCCAGCACACCAGCAAATAAGGCCTCTTTCCCACATGACAAGGTGTATGCACCACACTTTATTTCTCGGGTGTTCGGGTCGAGGTCTTTATAAGAAGTAAGATCGCAGATCCACTGCGGAGCCGCCTCCTTATACAACTCGGTGACATGTGCTTGAATATCACGAGAAAGGGCGCGGTAAGCATCAAGGGATGTCAGTTCCAACAAATCAAATGCCGTCTGATTATGAGAAAGTCTGATCACGCCTTTCCTATTTTTGACCTCGGTCATCATCTGACGATTCGCACTTCTGACCACCCTCAGAGAATATCCGCTCCATTGCTCTGCCTTGGTGACCGGCGGATTGTCCTTGAGCAAAACGGACATGAGAGTGATGCGAGCCTTCTCCAGCCCTTTGCCAGCATGAATTTCATAACCTTCTAGACGATTGTGCAAGAGACCGATCTCTGCGCGGAACTGCTCTGCTTCTTCGCTCGCAGCTTCAAGCATAGGACGCAGCTTACTGAGAATCGGATTTCCTTGCCATTTCATCTCGTTGATGATCTGCCGATCCTGGGTGGCAGTGTAGGCGCTACGATACCGGGCATTGAAAGCCAGCCACGTTTTCACAAACTGGCCAAGATAGTCGATGTCTGACATCCTTAGCCAAGCGTCTCGATTGTCAATAAAGGTGTTTGGCATTCCTCTACGTCGCCCCCAGTATGCAGAGACTTGCCGCTTTTTCCCCCTGCTCGACAGCGATATCGACTGCACGAGTGGCCCGCTGAAGTAATTCGTAAGCTTTTACTCGGTGCGTCGCAGCCGATTTGACTAGCGAAAACGTGTTCCTTGCGATCTCCTCCATAAGGTGGGGCTCAAATTCCGGTATCTCAAGTTGGCGAACGTTAGATAGGCCAAGAAAAGGGTTTATACCTCCTGTGGAAAGTTGCTTCACCTGAAGCTGACCGAAGATGCTATTCACGAATGCTAAGACAAACCAGGCCGGTAGTTTCTTATTTAGGCGAAGCAATGCAACATCCTGATTAATGTTTGCTGGTCCTACGAGATGTTCGACCATGGCAGCATTGCCCACCCGACCTTTGATGGTCAGGAGAATGTCCCCATTTTTCAGGGCGGTCCGCGCTAGCTCTATCTGATGATGTCTACTGAGAATTCGCTTGTGTGAGTCAAAATGCACTTCAAAATTTGAGACATGTTCCGCACAGAGGAACGGTACATCTCCCACTTCGAGGTCATGATGTAGCGGAGTGTGGCCGTTTGTTAGAACGGTGATTAGCTCATCCATCGGAATGAATGTCAGAGCGCCTGCTGCCTTTAACCGACGCTTCGCAGCGTAAAACTCTTCGCGGTAATGCTCGGCGTCCATACGGCCTGAAGCATTTACTTCGGAAGATTTACGTATACATGTGAGATTGGAGGGGGGTGACCAGGCCGTGAGATTCAATGCATCAGGAAGAACTGTTTCGGAGCGCTCTGCGGCTGCAATCGATTCCTCAAAGTGTGTCTTAGCTTTGTGAACAAGCTGAACAATGTCCTTCTCGAAGTCGTCGGTAAATTCCGGCACTCTCAATTGATCCATGTCTTCGAGGAGGACGCCATTTGCACGGCGCCTCGTGTTAGGCGCTCGATCTGAGAGCGTCCATGCCTCGATCGCAGAAAAGTCGCCAAATATTCTGGTGCGATCGTTTTTGGCCTTAGAATCGCCAGTTTGCAGCTACAGGTGGCTGGTGTCGTCCTCGAGACGACGCTTAGTTCACCTATCGTGCCGATGATAGATAAAAGTACATCGCCTTTTCGCAGGTGAGAGCGCACCATCCAAGGCCCATCGTAAGCCGTCTTGGTAATGTGTTTCGGTTGCGATTGTTCGACAAAGAAATGCCCTACTACGTCCTGGCCACGGTAGTACGGAATCCCTTCCTCGACAAAGTCTTCAGAGATTGCAAAGTGGTTTCCATCTGAGATCGTCGCAACATCAACAACACTTTTCGTAGCTATCGTTTTCAAGAGCTGGGCTGTGCGTATGTAACGGCGCTCAAAGAATTCAGCATCGATTCTGCGCGTGCGCTCCAGATCCGAGAACTTCATCACCACGAAATTGGCGTCCTCTGCAGACGAAGGAGCTGAAATCTGACGGTTACTCATAGGAAGAAGCTCAACTTTTCTTTCTTTCCGAAGTCGGTGAATGCCTCGGCAATGCCGTCTTCTGTAAGTCCCTCGTGGTTGAAAAGGTCGTGCTGGACAACCCAGTGTCCATGCGTATCCTTGAGTAGTTTTCCGTCCTGATCTTTCGCAATAAGCTTGTCTCCGCCCGAGTCCTTCGATTCGAGACGTTGGGTCGCAAAAAAGATGTTGTAGTCCCGTGCCTTGGGGCAGAGAGGTCCGCTTTTAGGATCGTCGTTCCACTTCTGAACGAAGAGAACGCTTGTTTTCGTGCCGGTATGTGGCTTGAAGGTGCTCGGATGAAGCCCAACCACAGCGAGAATCCGGCATCGGTCAGAGATGAACTCGCGAACTCGCTGGTCACCGGAATTGTTGAAGCGGCCCTGGGGCAAGACAATAGCCATGCGCCCCCCAGGTCTTAGAAAATCTAGATTCCGCTCAATGAATAGCAGGTCGCGGCCCACCGCGTTTTCGAGCCTGCCCTGCGAATTATCTTTGGTCCGCTTATGTGCCAATTCATAAAGGGCAAGCATGTCCGTCTGCTTGATGTCCCCAGCGAACGGTGGATTTGCCATCAGGATATCGAATTGAAAGCCCCGATAGCTATTCTTTACAGCCATGAGCCTGCGCAGCTTTTTCCAACCTTGGTGATAGGTATCGAGCCATTCCTGCTGTTTTGTCGTCTCGTCCCATTTTGTGTAATCAAGAGTATTCAAGTGAAGAACGTTCGTTTGACCATCACCTGCGATTAAATTAAGGCAACGAGCTACCCGAACGCTCTTTTCGTCAAAGTCGATTGCGAAGACCTTGTTCTGTACATAGTCGTAGCAGCGCTCCGGCTTCTGCTCCATCGTAAACAGGTGCGAGATTGGCTTTCCTTCGTCTCGAAGGATGTTCTTCCATACATAAAAAATGGAATGAACTGTGAAACCTGCTGATCCGCAGGCTGTATCAATCAGTGTCTCGCTCTCATGCGGGTTAAGCATCTGGACGCATCGATAACCCAACGAGGTGTGAAATATTGTCCCTTCTCACCCTTGGCCGACTGATTGACCAGATATTCGAACGCATCATCGACGACATCTAAATTCGAGTTAAAGAGTTTCCACTCCTCTAGGGACCCTACACAAACTTGCAGATGGTCTGGTGAAAGCTTTATCCGCTCATCTAGTGGGAAGACACCTTCCCATTCCTCTTTTGCTTCGTCAAAGAGAGCTTGGATCGCTAGTTTCAGCTGCGCGGCAGTGTTCTGGTTGCGGAAACGCAGGTACTTCTGCCCTTTTTTCCCACGGAAACAAGCCAGCTCATCGTAGAGCTTAGTGAAGATCAATTTAAATACTTCTTCGAATACGTCGACTCCGGCGTTGGCAAGTACCTCGTCTTCCATGTCTTCGATCAGCTGCCGTAAAGACCGGGCTTTCAGTCCCTCTGCCTCACGGGCCTTTTCCGTCTCGATGAGCGTTTCCATCGTCCAAGGTTGATTGACGATCTGCTCAATCGTCTGTTGGGCGGTAGGAAGATCCGGAATCTCGATGAAGTAATTGGGATTCTTGCGATGCCATACGATGGCCTGGCTGCCATCACTCCACAGAGCAAGAGGTGCTCCGGTTGCGTGAGTGTAGGACTTTAGTTGATCCTTTCCGTATTTGGCCTTCTCGCGTTTTACTTCAACAATCAGATATGCGACGTTCGGGCGATCGGCATCCATAACGATGATGTCTGCCCGTTTGGAGGTGTCTCGACCGAAGGTGATTGGATACTCGACCTGGAGCCTTCCAAGGGGATAACGGTAATGAACGAGAAGGCGGTTGATCCATAACTGACGGATGATTTCCTCGGGCTTTGCTTGGACCTCTTTGCCCCTGACCTGGCATTTGATGTATATCTTGCCGTTTCGCTCGATCAGGAGCGACTCAACTGCTTTGATCCCGGCCTTATCAAAAAGAATGATTGAGCGATGCCCCTCGGCAAGGATGCTTCGTAGGGTCATATCGCCTGTAGGTATATCGTTCATTGCTCTCCTGTCAGTTGAAATTTGTGTCTACCCCCGTCTCGGATGACGGTCAAGGAATCGGAAAGAGACAACCCTCCTGGTTATATCGGAAATCACGGTTTCACGGCGATCGACCAGGGAGCTTGCTTGTCTTTGCCAGATGCGCGGTGAGTAGAAATGGTTAAAAAAATAGGTACCCGCAATGCAGCCTCCATGATTATTAAGGCAATCCGTACCAGATCGACCGCCCCGCGCCGTGGCGGACCAGCAGGCCCTTTTCGACCAGTGACGCGAAGGTGGCTTTCAGTGTGTTCGGGCTTGCGCCGTGCTCACGCACGATATCGCGCGTCGTGACGCGCCCCTGATCCCGCACATAATCGAGGATCTTGACGGCGAGCTCCGGCAGCACTGCCAGCGCATTCTTCTCACGCTCGACTTTCACGGCGAGGCGACGCTTTTGCTGCTGCAATGCGCGCATGAAGAAAAGCAACCACGGCTGCCAGTTCGGCGCGTCGGTTCGGACGGTGGTTTGCGTCTGGCGGAGGTCCAGGTAATAGCCTTCCTTACTGTTCTCAATCACGCTCTCGAGCGATGAATACGGCACGTAGGCATAGCCGGCCTGCAACAGTAGAAGAGTGGTCAGAACACGGCTCAGGCGTCCGTTCCCGTCCTGAAAGGGATGGATTGCCAGGAATACGACGATGAATACGGCGATGACGAGTAGTGGATGCAGGCGGCGCAGCTCGCGCGCTTCATTCAGCCAGGCGACAAGCTCCGTCATGCGCTGTGGTGTATCGAATGGCGTTGCCGTCTCGAACACGATGCCGATCATCTTGCCGGCAGCGTCGAAGGCACCCACATCATTGCGGAGGATTTTGTAATTGCCCCGGTGCCGCTCGTCCTTGTCGCTGTAGGCAAGCAGGTCGCGGTGAAGCTGCTTTATGAGGTTTTCGGTGACCGGAATATCCGACCAACTTCGGAAGACGGTCTCCATCACATCGGCGTAGCCGGCGACTTCCTGCTCGTCGCGCGAGCCGAACCGCTTGATTTCGAGCTTGCCGAGGAGGCGCTCCACCTCCCGATCGGTCAGTTTGCTACCCTCGATGCGGGTGGATGAGCCGATGCTCTCGATGGTCGCCACATGTCGAAGCGCGTTCAATCGCTCCGGCGCAATCGTGCCGAGGGCGCGCCAGGCACCCTTGAACTCGTCGATTTCCGAGAGGAGCGCGAGTAATTCCTGGGTGACGTTAATGGTGTCGGTGTTGAGCATACCGGTAACTATACCGGATTATACCGGATTGGCTACCGGGAATATTACCGGATTACACCTGATCCGGGATACCGGCCACGGGTCGACATCCTGATTCGATTGAGGAAACGGGTATAAAAGGGCGTCGAGTCGATAACTGATCTTGGCTAGTTTAAGATGCTCGACCTATCTCACGATCTGGGCCAATTCGACATAGCGGCATAGCGCGTTCGCGAGCTGCATCTGTCGTGGGCTCCGGCATTCGGGTTCCAGAAGCAATGGACTGCCGATAATGATCACCAGACCCCGCGCTCGGGAAGTAGCTACATTCAGGCGATTGAGGCTGTAGAGGAACTCCATGCCACGAGGTGCCTCCTCGGGCGAGGAGGTCGTCAACGAATAGATAACGACCGGCGCTTCTTGTCCTTGGAACTTATCGACGGTACCGATTCTGGCCTGCGGCATCCTCGCCAGAACATCCGACACCTGCGCGTTGTACGGGGCGACGATCAGAATATCTGCCGCCTGCAATGGGCGGGCCTGTCCTTGGTCGTTCTCCCAAATGACACCGGGCTGCAAAAGCGATTCTGTGAGCGCAACAATATGTTCTATCTCTTCGGAAGCCGAATTCTGGTTGCCCTCATGCTCAACAGCCATAAACCAAAGATTCGAATCGATCAGCCACGGATGTCCCGTAACAGTCTGCCGTTCGAGCCCATCGCGCGCACGCAAACGCCCTTCGTAAAACACCTCGGATGTAAAGTTGCATATCGCCGGATGCAGTCGCCAGGTGTGGGCAAGAAAGAGCCCCTTATCGGGCGCGATGGTTCTGGCACCATCAAGGATATGTTCGAGCGCAGACACCTCTGCCCCATCGGGGTGAGTTCCTTTTTGAGGCTGATCGAGCTGTTGAGGATCTCCGAGCAACACCAGATTCTTTGCGGCCTGCGCGACGGCAAGGACGTTCGCCAATGACATCTGCCCGGCTTCATCCACGAAGAGTACGTCGACCGCCTCGAAATAATCCGCTCGCGACCAGAGCCAGGCCGTTCCTGCGACCAGATGAGCCCCCGCTCTCAGTGCTGCAAGCGGCGCGGCATTGTCGGTTGCAAAGGTGACGCCGGGTACGGGTAATGCCGGCACATCCTCGTCTTTTACCTTTTGAATGCAGCGCAGCCCCTGGATGCCACATTGCTGGGCTGCTTTGACCACTTCGTCCAGAAGGTGACGGATCACTTTATGACTCATAGCCGTGATCCCAACTTTCTTGCCCTGCTGTATCAGTTCGCAGATCATGCGCGCCCCGGCATAGGTCTTTCCGGCACCGGGAGGACCCTGAATGGGGAGGACTGATTCGTTCAGTAGGCCAGCAATACGCTTTGCGGCCTCGACTGTAGCCTCGCCATCCGTTAAGGCAACCGACTCGTCACCTAAAAGTCGCGGCGGGATGCGAAGCAGCAGATCGCGAGCAGCTCTGTAACGCCCCGTCGCATTCACGCCGTCGAACGCAATCCAATCGCCCAGCCGATAGAGAGCATCAGTCTGCTCGTCGCTAGTAGGACCGGTCTTATCCACAAATACCGCGCTAGGGTGCATGTCGGCGGTCTTTTTGGATTTCTTGATGTCGACGGTGCGGGCTACCGCGTCAATGGCGACAATTTCTCCGATTTTCTCGCCCCGTTGGCAGACCTTATCGCCCGTACGAACATCCATCTCCTGTCTATCGAATGAGTAGCGATCCGTCGGAATGTTGCGAACCACACTGAGCCGTGCAATGAAGGTCAGACCAGCGATTGCCGATCGTTCATCAAAGAGGTCGTCGTCTGTGAGATCCTTCATCCTGAAGAACTCCCACCACTCGGCCTTGGCCTCACGGCGATGCCAATCGAGAAGATCGGCGATCAGCCAAGATGCCGCCTGTTCCGGGTTCCTCAACTGAGGATCAACGGGTATGTTGTGCTTCAATGCTTGGGCGAGCGCAGCGCTTCGCCGTTGCCGCTCGCTGACAGCCGGCCCAGCCGCTCCTTCTAATGCCACAGGGCGAGACATAGCATGTCCAGCATTCTCCAATTGTGTCCGCTCACGTTCGAGCCAGTCGCGCAATGATTGCGTCGAGAAGCAGTCATCAGCGTTGTAGGAGATTATCGCTTCCTTTACTACCTCACTGATCTGTGTGTCCCGCGCCGCCTCTAAGCTATGTTGCAAGCTCCGCATGGCGCGGCCCGCGTCGTCCAGTGGGATGGTACGAACAAAGCCGTGAAATACTTCCAGGGCTTTCAGAGAATACTGTTCGACACTTGCACGTACCGAGCGCTTGACGACCGTGTGCAGGTCAATGAAGAGCTTTGCCCGCAACATTCGGTCTATTTCGTCTTCGCGCACTGCATACCGTCCCATTAATCTTTTCAAGGTGGAAGGCTCATAGGGCGCGAAATGGTAGACGTGCATCGCCGGGTACCGGACCCATCTCGCCAGCACCAAATCCACGAACCAAATGAACGCATCCCTCTCCTGCTCAGCTGTTAAACCCCACTGGCATTGATATGCCCCATCCGGTAAGGCAAAGCCGAACAGATACTCCCTACCATTCAGGCCGACAAACGGGTCGCTTTCGAGATCGAAAAATACGTCTCCCGGGGAAGGTTCCGGCAGAAGCGACAGGCCGTGCTCATCGGTGACCTGCAGCACTTCATGCACCGGCCCACCCGATTCGCGTCCGGCAACTTGCACGCGCGCTTGTTCACGTACACGAACATACCCTTCGCGCGAACCGTGGAGGGGACGATGCGGAATAGGTATCGGGTATCCCGCCAAGCCCGCGACCGTCGTGGTCTCCCATATGCCAAGTTGCTTACGCTGCAGTTTGCTGATGCCGGCCACGAGCGATAGATGATCGTCGTCACGGCGTTCCTGATCGCATTCTTGCTGCCACCGGCAGATCTCGCAGTGCGGTGTGGGTTCGGGATACGTCGCCGCCCCGGCTCCATTCGTGCCAATGACCGTTTCAAGGCGAGACTTTACATAACGGTAGTAGGCCGCGTAATCCAGTACCCGGTACTGCTCTGGCTCAAAGGTTTCACCAGGTGGGACTACATACATTAACTCGGGAAGGAATCCTTGTGACGCTCCCACCAAGTGAGAGTAGAGCGACAACTGGAGGATTGTTGCGGCCTTCGTTTCGTGTGCGAGCTTGCAGTCATAGACCTCGTACGACCAGTCGCCGAGTGCGGAAGGCCTATCGACTTTTCGCAAGACATCAATGCGTCCGAACCAATCCTTGTCACCGAACGCGGCCTGAACAATGACATCGACGACACCTCCTTGCATCGCAAAGAGCGTTTCCGCGACCAGTACTTCATCATTGCCAAAGTCCCTGAAGCTCACGACAGCAAGGCCGGTGGACTTCAAATGCTCCACATACGCCTCCTCGTGAGCGATGCCGCGCTCTTGCAGTATCTGAGCATCGGGTGAGTTCCAGGCCGGGGCCGACCTGTTCCCCATCGCCACGTCCAGATCGAGCAACGTCAAATGGCGGCAGGCAAGGTGATTGCTCAGGTCACTTGCAGAAAGCCGGATACTGGTTAGACTCTTCTTCATTGCCAGACTTTCTTGGGTTCGTCACCATTCTAAGAGCACCATCGTATGATTCACTGAAAACGCTAATTCGTTTTTGGTTTTTGCAAGAAGCCAGATAATCCTACTTCAAAGAACGCGGCGAATGTCGTCTGCAATTTCTGCGGAGCACCGGGGACAATAGCCTTGCGGAATCTTATGCGCTTGCAATGCGTGTGCTCGGATGGACGTGAACGATGCGCTCTCGTCGGAGGCGACGGCTGCGGCGGGTGTCTTGTGCAACCATGAGGCGCATACGAGTGGATCTTCTATGCCAGCAGTCGGTCATCGGGGCACTTCATCGTCCGTTGCCACGTACCAGGGCACGTCCTTCATCTGAAACATCTCCGGACATCGTGCGGTGACATGCGAGAGAACTATCTTGGCAATGCGGACGCTGTGCTCTATTTCCTTTTCCCATTCCATATTTGCGAGGCCATCACTGTGCGTCGGAGGCCACCGGGCCGTTCGGATCGCAAGCACCAGACTGGAGGCAATAACCAGCGCCGGGCCAAGCTTCTGAAAATCGACTTCACGCCGATATCCACCGACATCTCCTTCAGACTTAGTGGAAGTCATGCGATTGCACCTCCAGCGCCTGATCGGAAAGTGGTCTCAGCCATGCCACCTTTACGTGGATGACGTCATCCTGAACTTGCAGAACACCTCCCGCGAGGATAAATTTGCTGCGGATGACTGTTGACTGATTTCTTTCGTAAACATCGATCATGATGATGAGGTTGGCAAGTCCGGCTTCATCCTCAAGTGACATGAAGGTAATTCCATTGGCAGTTCCGGGACGTTGCCGGGCTGCGACACATCCAGCTATGAGTACAAATTCTCCATGGCGTCGATTTTGCAGATCATTCGAGGAAAGTACATTCTGCTTGCTGAGCGCTTTCCGACGATATGCCATCGGATGTTTGCCAACGGTAAGGCTTGTGCCGGCATAATCGGCGACCAACCTCTCCTCCGTGCTCATCTGCTGCAGGGGCAGGCTCGCGTCGTCATCGCGCAGCACATCGCTATTCTGTCGTAACAGCGGACCCTCCAGTTTGCCCGCCCGCTCTACCTGCCAGATTGCATCGCGACGATGCTCGACTCCGTCGAGGGTATTCAGAGCTCCCACCCCCGCCAATCGAGCCAGCTCCTGGCTCGATAGTGACGGAACGCGCAGAGTCAGATCTTCAGCAGAACGGAAGGGACCATCGGCTTCGCGTGCTTCTACCAGCGCTTCGGCTGATCTCTTGGTCAGATTTTTCGCATAGCCGAGACCGATACGCACGGAGAGCTTTCCATGCTCTCCTCGCTCAATGGTGCATTGCCAGTCCGAAATCTGTACGTCGATGGCTCTGACATGAATGCCGTGCCGTTGGGCGTCCTTCACAAGCGTAGCGGCCGAGTAGAACCCCATCGGCTGGTTATTCAAGATCGCACACAGGAATGCTTCCGGATACTTCACCTTGATGTATGCCGAATCGTAGGCAAGCTCTCCGAAGGACGCGGCATGAGATTCCGGGAAGCCGTAGAGGGCGAAGGAGCTAATGTTCTTGACAATCTGATCCTGCGATTTGGGGTCGATGCGGTTCTCCGTCATTCCGTCTCGCAGTTTGCCTTCGAGATTCTTCATTCGTTCCCATGAGCGTTTCATCCCTACTGCGCGTCGCAATTCGTCCGCATCGGCGCCACTGAAATTGCCTGCAATCATCGCCATCTTCAATAGCTGCTCCTGAAAGAGTGGCACACCCAAGGTGCGTTCCAGAACAGGTTTGAGGGAGGGATGCGGGTACGTTACAAGCTGCCTTCCCATTCGTCTCTCCAAATATGGATGGGTCATATCTCCATGGATCGGCCCCGGACGGATGAGAGCGACTTGCTTTGTAATGCAATATCGTTTTCTGGGCCGATGTTTCGGCAACGAAGCCATCTGCGCACGGCTTTCAATTTGAAACATGCCGATAGTGTCAGCGCGTTGAATGGTCCGATACACATCGTCATCTTCCGGAAGTTGGGCGAGGTCAATCCTGTCGCCATAGAACTCAGGAATCAAATCGAGGCAGTCTGCGAGAACAGCCATCATGCCAAGGCCAAGGAGATCGACCTTGATGATGTGCATGTCTGCACAATCCTCCTTGTCCCACTGGATGACCGTGCGACCTGGCATGGACGCCCGTTCCAGCGGCACAACCTGATCGAGATGTCCCTGACAGATCACCATGCCCCCGCTATGTTGACCGAGGTGACGAGGCAGCCCCTGAATACGCATGGAAACCTCAAGCGTCTTGGCGATCCGGGAATTTGTCAGGTCGAAGCCTGCATTCTTATAGGAGTGCGCCATCGTGTCGTTTGGGCCCCGCCACTCCCAATTGCCTACACCTCCCGACATCTTGTCCAGAGAATCTCGATCAAGACCCATGACCTTCCCGACCTCTCACCTTCCATGACCACACAAGGCTTGCTGTGCAGTTCCGAGCGAAGCCGCAAAAGCGATTGAGCTGGGAATTCTTTCGCATAGAGACATGCATAGAGTTCCGCTGGCGTTGTCATCGTGCACCTGCCCATGCCGTCCGGCAATCCCAGCTAGCTCCGCTGACATTCTTCGGCGGCTTGCGCAATGGAACGACGTTGTTTGCGTTCTGCGCGAACCGTTGCCGCGTGATTTCAATATGCGTTCGTATCCCTGTGAACACAGTGGTTTCATCGCCAATCGCTTCCGCTGGCTGGAGATGAAGCAGTAACTCAGCACTGCTCTTTGCACACGCATGCTGCGTGAGGAGAAGAACGCTCGATTGAGTTCGCTCTGCTGCGGCCCGATAGCGAAACCAGGTAGAGAGCTGAATGCGTGAGACGAACTCTGGAGCGAGACCTGCCATATCCAGCACGACTGCGCTGAAGCCGCCGGCCTGTAAAAGGAGGTCAGCAGTTCCCAATGCCTGTTCAATGCGTCCCCACGGTTTGGACGTTGGAACGTAACGTCGCGAAGTGATGACTGCTGGTTCGTCACTTGCGATGAAGCTTGGTCTTTCTTCCCTGACTCTACGTTGGGGCTCCGCGCAGCGCGGCGCAAAGGATTGTGGACAGAGCAAATCACCGACAGCACCCGACAATCCCTTTGTCTCACCACGCGGATGCGCACCGAACCCTCCGCCATGTAACCCTTGCTTTACAGGCCGCGGAACGAGGTACTTGTCTGGTAAAACGAAGCTGCGCCCTGGGCGCTTCACCGCCTCCTGTACTGCACCGCAGCGCACCCATAAGAGCCGTGCAAGATCGACACCCGCAGCAGCGGCGGATGTCGGGTCGAAGTTGTTCGAGGCATCGATCCAGGCGCAAACCTTCGAAGCCTGGGTCAGATGCGCCACAAAAGAGAGCGCGATGTCTGTTCGCCCTGAGCACTCTGGACCGACTAACTCGCTTACTGCCCCGATGGGTAGACCGCCTTGCAGAAGATCGTCCAGGGAGTCAATGCCGGTTTCCGCTAGCGGCCGGATCATCTTTGGTGCCGGAGTGAGTGCGGACGGAATCTTATGAGCAAGAGCTGCTTCGATCTGGGTCCGGATTGTGGAGGTGGTAGCCATTAACTTATCTTCGCCTTATATTCGCCTATTGCTGCCTGTAGTGCCACGCGCGCCGCCCTGAAAACAGTGCAGGATCCCGGTAAGTGATTGGTGGCAAGGAGAAAATTTATTTAGGACATCGTGCTGTTCGGAGGCGAACTCCGTAAAATACCGCTCTGGAAGCGGGGCGGATAGCTCCTCACTCGCCGCGATGTCTCCGCCCTCAAAAAGCGGGGACTCCGCATCAAGTTGAAAGTTGCTGAGTCCGACTCCGACTAAACGGAAGAGCTGTTGAGATCCGAGTTCGACTCGTTCTCGTAAGCCCAGCGCAATCGTGGTCAGTTCGTCACACGATGATGGTGGCGCAGAGGGAGTGACGCTTCGCGTGAGCGAATTGAACTCCTTCGTCTTGAGCTTGAGGACAACTGTTTTTGCTCCGCGAGCGTTCTCTCGGGAAGCCCGCCATACCTTCTCTGAAAGGCGCCGAATCTGCTGCTCGGTCTCCGCGAGAGGTATATCGATTTGAAAGGTATCTTCGGCAGAGATTGATCTGCTCATTCGATTCGCGACAACCGGGTTGTGGTCGATGCCGCGGGCGAGTTGATAGAGACGAGTGCCATAGCTGCCAAAATGACCTTCCAGATCCGACAATTCCAGACGATACAGATCGCCAACCGTCGCAATGCCGGCCGCTTTCATACGGCTCTCAGTGACCTTACCGACCCCAGGAATGCGGCCTACCGGAAGTGGAAGAAGAAAATCCTGTACTTCGTGGGGTTGAATGACAAAGAGGCCGTCTGGCTTGCGCCAGTCGGACGCAATCTTTGCAAGGAACTTGTTAGGAGCGGAACCAGCCGAAGCGGTCAGATTCAGTTCCTCGCGGATTTGCTGACGGATGGTTTTCGCGACACGAGTTGCAGTGGGCAGATCAGTTTTGTTCTCGGTTACGTCCAGGTAGGCTTCATCGAGCGATAACGGTTCAATGAGATCAGTATGCAGGTGGAAGATCTCCCGTGCACCTCGAGACGCCTCTTTGTAACGCACGAAATCAGGTGGAACGAAGATGGCATTCGGGCACAGTCGCTCGGCAGTGATTGCAGGCATCGCCGAGCGCACACCGAACTTCCGGGCCTCATAAGAGGCCGCACAAACAACAGACCGATTGCCCTTCCACGCCACAACCACGGGTTTGCCACGCAGATTGGGATCGGCGCGCTGCTCCACAGAAGCATAGAACGCGTCCATATCAATGTGAACTATCTTCCGGGATGTCGTTTGCTCGTCCATGATCTTTGATTTAGTTAGGGCGTTGAGTCTTCTCCTATTCTTCGCCTATTATAGGAACCGTGCCGGTTGCCGAGCAATTAGATTTCGATGTCCCGATTGGCATTAGCCTGCGGAGTGAACTCAGCCTCCGCGGCCTCAGATTCGCGTCAGCAAATGGATTTCTGCATTAACAAACGGATGGGCAGGTTCCCAGCATTATCTTTGGGCGGGACGACAATGGCCGGCATGGCAACTTCCACCCGGCTGTATACCGTAGAATTTGTGGCGATCGAGAGTGGAACAGGCGTCTCGAAAAAGTTCACACCGGGTCGAAGCGGTCGCGAGTTCGCGCCAATTGGCAGTGGAAAGAACTGGACTGCGCAAATAGCTCCGACGCACTACTCATGAACATCTTTTGCCATCCAGAGGTCATGACATCCCCGAACGTCCGAGCAATGCTGGGGGTCGAATCGAATGCGGTACCGGAGTTTGGATTCAAACCACGCACACCCTTGGAAAGAGGCAGACGAGACAATACCGAAATCGATATGAGGGTCGATAACCTTCTAGTCGAGGCGAAGCTCACGGAGTCAGATTTCCAGTCGGCCAGATTCGACTTAATCCGTCGTTATCGTGATCTGGAAAGAGTCTTTGATCTGTCGGAGCTGTCCATGCGCAACGATAGGTATAGCGGCTATCAACTGATTCGGGGTACGCTCGCGGCCTATGCCACGGATTGCTCTTTCTGCGTCCTTTGTGATGCTCGCCGTCCTGATCTTGTGGAAGCTTGGTATCGAATTATGAGTTCGGTGTGCCTCTTCGAACTTCGGTGCCGCTTGAAACTGCTCACATGGCAGGAACTGGCCACTTTCCTTCCCGAGGATCTGCAACAGTTTCTGGCCGCTAAGTACGGTATCTTTCTGGCCATCGGTTGACGCCGGTGTGATGGGGATTGCTCCATTTGAGAACTGAATCGACTGCCTTCCGGTCATAGCATAAGCCGCCGATGCTCAACCCACCTTAGCCAGACGGCGATGTACTCTTTGCAAGACGCTCTCAGGTATGCGCATCGTCTTATATGCCCTCTTAAACCGGGTTTCCTCGCCGCCCCATTCGACCACTCCGGGTTCACCCATAAACATTCTGCGGATCGTGTTCTCGCTTAGGCCCCATAGTTTGGCTATCTCGGTCACAGAATAGTGCTTCTCCAAAGCCGGAACTTGCAGATCTTCCAAGCTGGATCTCTGTGAACCCATCGGTTTCCTAAAAATATGGCTACGGGTATCCGGTCGCATGAAACTCTCGGGGAGATGATCGTTCTGTCTCAGGACAAGAGTAGGGCGCCGATGGTCGCTTATCGTGGAAAGAAATTCCGCGCGGTGTCCCAAAGGGACACCATGTTTGGCTTTCAGATGGCTTCAAAAGCTCATCCCAGGTATTCCGAGCTGGACAGGACTTCGATCTGGTCGACGACCTTTACTTCTATGATCTCGAAGTCGGGGCGACTGGTCCGTATGAAGCGGATGACCTCTTCCAGAGAAAGGGCCGCAACACGCAGCGTCAGCCCGTCTTTCCCCTGGTCTGTGCGTTTATGACCTGATACTTCAAACAGTAGAGCTTTCCGCAAAGCTCTGTCCTCGTCCCGCAGTTCGCTCTGGCGTGTCCCTTTAGCCATGACATTCCACTCCTTTTGAGATTCCTTCCCGGACCAGTCAACCCGTACAGAACAACGTGTGCATAATACCTCTATTATGGCGTGAAGTAGTACCATAAGGGCCGGTGGCCAAAGAGGAACACATTCCTTCCCGGCGCACCGGCAAGACCTCGCTTGGAGCGAAAGTGTTTTCCTACTACACCCAGGAAGAACGGAAACTGCTGGAGAAGGCGGCAAAGCTGGAACGCCGCAGCCTCAGTAGTTTTGTCGCCCTCGCCGCGCTCGACCGAGCGCAAAGGATCATTGCCGGCAAGTAAGCGCCCGCACAAACGGCCACCGAACTCCCCGATTTGTAATGCTACCATTATGCAGTGTTGAGCCAAGCTAATCGCCCATGCTGCGGTAGCAAATGCGTTACTGCATCCGGCTGGAGCTGTGTGGCTGTTTCTATGCTTGCTTAGTCGTAATCTCCTCTGTCCTGCGTGTTCTCTCAGGCACCGCGAGAGAAGTGCAGGCTGCGCCCGGCGACAGGCCGGATTCTGCTTCGTCTGACATACCGATGAATCTCCACTTGAAAAGTAGCGTGATCTGGCAGACGGGTTTCGGCTCCCCCTAAAGGTCCCCCCGAAAAAGCATCCCGCCAGTCTTGGGAGCAGCCATCTCTCGCGCCCCTCCGGGTGTGTGTCCTGCGAGATCACTCCGGGACCACAAAGGAGATCAAAGCCATGCAAGCACAAACATCAATTCAGCATCAGCTCACCAATACCATCACGCACGGCGACTGCATCCAGGTGATGCACGAGATGCCTGCAAATAGCGTCGATTTCATCCTCACAGATCCGCCGTATCTGGTGAACTACCGCGACCGTGACGGACGCACCATTCAGAACGATTTGAACGCCGACTGGCTTAAGCCCGCAATGCGGGAAGCATACCGGGTGCTGAAGCAGGACCGCGTAGCCATCATGTTCTACGGATGGACCAAAGTCGATGTGTTCTTCGACGCATGGAAGGCTGCGGGTTTCCAGCCTGTCGGACACCTGGTGTTTCGCAAGACGTACAGCTCGAAGGCGAGGTTCCTCATCTATCGCCACGAGCAGGCATACCTGCTGGCAAAGGGCAGACCGCCACTGCCGAAGCAGCCATTGGCTGACGTCATGGATATGCCATACAGCGGCAACAAGCTGCATCCGACGCAGAAGCCGGTAGCGGCGTTGGCTCCATTGGTTCGTAGCTTCACGTTGCTCGGCGAGGTGGTGTTCGATCCCTTCACTGGGAGCGGCTCTACCTGTGCGGCGGCACTGCTGACGGGACGCAGGTATCTCGGCATTGAACTCAATGCTGAGTTCCATGAGGCGGCCTCGCAGAGGCTGGACAGAGTGAAAGAGAGGATCGCAAAGCGGTCCTCTCCAGTACTCATTCCTACGTTGCGGTGAGTGTACCCGCGTACCCGCCACGCCTCAAGGCGAAGCATCGTCTTGAGTTGTGATCGTTTCAGCCTTGACCCGCGCCGCGCCCGCGGAATCTTGCTGGTCATCGTGGGAATGAGCATATCCGCGCAGTCTGCGCGGGGGAGCGGGCTCTTCCCGACTAACCAGACGTCGGCTACACCCTCGTTCCAACCATTCTTCGCGCCATTTTCGGGTGTCCTTTTTGGACACCGCGTGGAAAATCTTTCCGCCGAAAGCAGTCCCCATCCGCTCTACCTTCGCTCCAGACATTGCAACGGGGAGTGCCCCTCACCGAAACGCAAATGAAAGGAGCACATGAACACACTCATTCAAACGAAACATCCGCGCCCTCGCCTTGCGGCGTTGCGCGCGCGCTGGCGGAGGTGGCTCGCGCCTTCACTGCTCTTCCTTACGGCACTGCCCGTGTATGCCCAGGCTACCGGGAACGACCCATGGGACAACGCGGTCAACGTCCTCAAAACTGCCTTCACCGGCACGATTGCGACCGGGCTGTCGCTGGTCGCAATTGTCGTCGGAGGCCTGATGTTCGCCTACGGCGAGGGTCAGTCCAAGAAGACCCTCGCCGGGATCGTCTTCGGCGTCGGTATGGCAATTGGTGCTGTCAACTTCATGGCCTGGCTCTTTCCGAGCTAGGCACGAAAGAGAGGAGGTGATCCATGTCTAAGGCAGCGGACGCGAGAGTGAGTCCGGTCTTCAAGGCCATGAACCGGCCGCTGACTGTTCTCGGAGCGGAGCGACGTTTGTTCTTCGTCGCTCTCATCTCCGGGGGCGCCATCTTCTCTCTGCTGCATTCACTCTTCGGCGGAATCGCACTATTCGTTGTCGGCGTGGTGATTGCCAGGCGAGCGACCAAGTACGACGTGGAGATTCTGAAGGTGCTCTTCAACTCCGGCAAGTTCCGCAGACGGTACGACCCGATGAAACCAGAAGCAACAGAGATACGCATAGCGAGGCGCGATGTTCAAGGTTGAGCACATTACGAAGGATTGGAAAGAGGCTGGGTCGTTCCAGGCGCACATTAATCTGTACGGGCTTTGGGACGAGCACTGCTTTCTTACCAAGACCGGCGATCTGGGCGCCGTGCTCCGCATCGGCGGCATCGACTACGAGAGCCTTGACCACGCGGGCAGAGACTATGCGGTCAAGCGGCTTGAAGCGGCCCTCCGCTCGCTCGACGACAAGTGCCGCCTCTATCAGATCCTATTCAAGCACAACCGACCGGCGATACCCCACGCCGACTATGACAGCCCTCTGGTTCGCGCCGCGGTGGAACAGCGTAGCGTGTTCCTCGAATCGAAAGCCGACCGACTGTACAGCATTGAGATGTACTGGGTCGTCATGATCGATGGCAGGTATGCCAAGAGCGGACTAATTCATGCGCTGTCCCAGCTTCTCAAAACGCCAGGCGCAGGCATCAAGGAACTGAAGACGCTCTTTGCCGGCAAGCAGCAGCGCACGCTGTTGTACGAGCAGATCGAGCGCGACCGGCTGCTGTTGCAACAGAAGATAAACAGTTTGAGTGGGCAGCTAAACGACCTCATGAAGGTCGAGCTGTCAGGGGCGGAAGGGATATTCCGGCTTGCCCGGCGTCTCGTGAACTTCCGCCCCTCCAAGATTCAAGACGCGCCGCTGTGCAGCGCGCGTCATCTCGATTGGCAGGTCTGCGATTCGGAGCTGGAAGCCCATCGCGGCTATCTGCAGATGGACGACGATTACGTCCGCGTCCTCACGTTGAAGGAGCTTCCCGGCGAGACGCGGCCCTTGATCCTCAATGGCCTGCTCGTCATTCCGGCAAACTTCCATGTCGTCACTGAATGGCATCCGGTCGATAACGCGAAGGCCCGCAAAGAAATAGCCTCGCGTCGCCGTCATCACCATAACTCGAAGACCAGCTTCGTCTCAAACCTTCAGGACCGGGAGAACACCGTCAACCAGGACAATCTGGTCGATGACTCCAAGGCTGCCGCCGTCGCGGAGCTGGGCGGCGCACTTACCGCGTTGGGGATGGAAGGAAAATCCTTCGGTGAGTTCACGCTCTCGGTTGTCATCTACGACGAGGATCGCGCGAAGGTGGAGCACACCGTCGCTGAGTTTCAAAAGCTCTTCACTCAGCATGACGGTCTGTTGTACGAAGAGCGCTACAACCTGCTCAATGCCTTCTTCGCCACGGTCCCCGGCAACAAGCAGTTCAATCTACGCAAGCAGTGGGCGCTGAACTCGAACTATGCCGACCTGTCCTTCCTGTTCACGGTGGACACCGGATCGACATGGAACCCGGAACTGAATAAGGAGTATCTTGCGGTCCTCGAATCGGTACACGGTACGCCTTACTACCTGAACCTGCATTGGGGCGATGTAGCGCACGCGCTGCTTACCGGCGCAACTGGTAGTGGGAAGTCCTTCCTGACTTCGTTTCTTCTGCAATCCGCGCAGAAATACCAGCCCCTCACCATTATCTTCGACCTTGGCGCCAGCTACGAGATGCTGACACGGACCTTCGGCGGGACCTATCTGAATGTCGGCCTAAAGAATCCCGGCTTCAGCATCAATCCGTTCTCGCTTGCGCCGACCCACGAGAACCTGAACTTCCTGTACCTCTTTCTACGAGTGCTCATCGAGGCTGGTGGTCGCTATGAGCTGACCGTCGCCGATGAGAAGGCGCTCTACGCCGCACTGGAGCGCGTATACAAACTCCCCGCCGAGATCAGGACGCTCTCGAACTTCGCGTCCATTCTCGGACTGCTCGGGGAACATCTGCACCGCTGGACCCAGGCCGGACAGTTCGGCTATCTCTTCGACAACGTGGAGGACACGCTTACCTTCTCGCGTTTTCAAACATTCAACTTCGATGGCTGGGACAAGTACCCGGATGTTCTCGAACCGATGCTGTTCTACGTGTTGCAACGCGCGTCCTCCGAGATCGAGCGACCGGAGAACGCTGCGATGTTCAAGCTCTTCGTCATCGACGAAGGCTGGATCTTTTTCAAGAAGACCATCATCCGCGACTGGATCATGCGTGCCGAAAAGACGTGGAGGAAAAAGAACGCGTCCATGATCCTGGCCACGCAGTCGATGATGGAGCTCGCCAACTCCGGGTTGTTGGAACTGGTGAACGAGTCCTGCCCAACTCGCATCTTCCTCGCCAATCCTGGCATCGACCGCAAGCTGTATGCCGAGACCTTCCAGCTCAACGATACCGAGCTGGAGTTGCTCGAATCGCTGGTGCCCAAGCGCAACCTGCTCTTCAAACAGCCTCGGTATGCAAAGAAGCTGCGCCTCGAAGTCGACGCGCTTAGCTACTGGACGGCCACGAACACGCCCCGCGACAACATCCGCAAACAGGATTACTTCGCCCGTTTTGGGCCGGAACAAGGTTTGATCCGGCTCGTCCAGGACTACCCCAACCCACTCAACTCATAATCCCGCCACAACCCCCAAAAGGAGATTTCATGCGCCCTGCTGCACCCATCATCCCTCTTCTACTTGGCCTCGCCGCGACCGTTGCCCACGCCCAGCAGACCACCGCCCGACTGGTCAAGTACCACACCAACGACATCGTCAGCGTCCGCGCCAAGATGAGGTACACCACGCTGATCGAACTTCCCGGCACCGAAAAGATTCTGGAGGTCGCTACTGGCGACAAGGACTTCTGGATCATCGACACCGTCGGCAACTACTGCTTCCTCCATCCCGCGAAGGAAGGCATTCATAGCAATCTCAACCTGATTACGGATAAGGGCACCGTGTACTCGTTCGTGCTTGACGATGTCGAGTCCGGCGATCCTGACCTCAAGGTCGTCATTGAGCCGTCCGACCCGTCCTCACTTGCCGCCGCCAATGGCGCCGGCAAGCTCGTATCAGCCAGCGAGGTAGAGGCGGCGCGCGTCCAGGCGCAGGTCGCCCAGAGCCGCGCCTCGATTGCTGTCGAGCAGTTCCGCGCCGACTATCCGACGAAGGCGTTGCAGTTCGATTACACCTTCCACAATGAAAGCCCCTTCGACGTATCCGCTATTTATCACGACGACAAGTTCACCTACATCAAGTCGTCGGCCTCCGAGAAGTTCTCCATCTACGAGCTAAAGGATGGCAAGCCTGACCTCATCACCTTCCAGTTGAAGGATGGCACTTACGTCATCCCCACGGTCGTCGATCGCGGCTACCTCGAAATTGGCAAGCACAAGCTCGACTTTCAACGGAAGGCTCAGTAGAGGAGGAGCGATGACAGACGAGAAACAGACTACTGCTCTACCGGAGCCACAGACCGTTCCTCCGGCACCCGAGAACACGTCTGGCCTGCGCGACAAGCGCGTCCGGCCTGAAGGCGTAGTGCCCAAACAGGCGCAGGGGTACGTTGTGGCCGGACTCGCGGTGCTCATCCTGATGGCCGTGATGTTCTCGAAGAATCACGCCAAGCCTGTGCCGAAAGAGACGGCATCGTCTCCGCTGGCCGCATCGACGGACATGAACCAGCGGAAGATTCAGGAGCTCGAACAGGACCTGAGCGCGGATCAGCGCCAGAGCCAGCAGGCGCAACAGGCCCGGAACAACAACACCTCTGTGCCTGCTATCAATGCCCCCGCCACCAACGCTCCCACCGCGCAGACTGCTGGCGTTGCGTCTCCGGCTGCGCAGTTGCCGCCGCCCGAGCCGCCCCGCGATCCCATCGCGGATGCGGAGAAGGCGATGGCCTTCAAAGCCCGCTTCGCCTCAAACCTCGTCTCTGCCGATGCTGGCGTTTCGCGCCCATCGGCGGAGCCTACCGGCCCCGATGACACAGCTCCGGCTCGCTCTTCGAGCTTGCCGCCGACCCCTCCGACGCAGGCGGCAACTGCTCCCGCCGCGGTCCCCAATAAACGCGCCCCAGAGGTCAACCTGAACGCCGCGCATGGCGAGCCCTTTGCGGTCTTCGAGGGCACAACGATCGACACCGTTCTGGTGGACCGTCTCGACGGAGAATTTGCCGGCGACGTTAAGGTCATGGTGACCAACCCCGTCTATAGCGAAGATCGCCAGCACGTTCTGATCCCAGAAGGCACGTTCATTCTGGGCACTGCGCAGAAGGTCTCTGGGCTCGGCCAGAAGCGCCTTGCCCTCCCCTTCCACCGGATGCTCATGCCGGACAAATACTCCGTCGATCTCGACCAGTTTCACGGCCTCGACCAGGCGGGTGAGACCGGCATCAAGGACAAGGTCAACAACCACTATGTCGAGATATTCGGCGCTTCGATCGCGCTGGGTGTGATCTCCGGCGCTGCCGAAGCCACCAACCTCAATCAGGGTTACAACCAATCGGGCACGGAAGCCTATAAGTCCGGCATCGGTTCGAGCCTTTCGCAGTCAAGCTCGAATGTGCTCGACCGCTTCATCAATATTCCGCCGACCATCACCATCCGCAATGGCCATCGGATCAAGGTCTACATCACCCAAGACATGCTGCTGCCTGCATACGAGAACCACGACATGCCGGGGGTAATGTGACGCACACGCCGATCTCTACTCAACCTGTCCATCCCTAACCTGGCGCTCTTCGAGCGTCTCCACGGAGGTTTCACCATGAAGTCAACCAGGATGTATTGCCTCATTCTCACCGTACTTACTGTACTTGCGCCCGCGGCGCACGCGCAGTTCGGTAGCGGCATCGTCTACGACCCCACTCAAAGCGCCCACGCCGTTCAGGAAATTGAACAGGGTGAGCAGCAGCTCCAGAAGTGGGCTACCGAACTCAACAACTGGCAGCAGCACCTCCTCAAGGAGGCGCAGATTTTTACCACTGCCGAACAGACCCGGACCCAGATCGTCACCATGTACAACCTCGCCTATCAGATGGCGACCATGCCACAAAATCTGGAAGCCAGATACAAGGCCGATTGGGCGCAGTGGCAGAGCCTGGCCGCGCCGCCGAATACCTACGGCAACACGTCGCCCCTGGTAAACGCCCTCAACTTTGGTGGTCTGCCCCAGGCGCAGCAGGGTTATAACAACGCCTACGTGCAGACCCAAAGCTATCCGTCCGGTAACTACTCGTCTCTCGACTCCCGGACTCAGGCCACCGTTGCCAACCAGTACGCGACGTCGGAGCTGGCGCAAACGACGACTACCAACACGCTTTCGACCCTCGGGACGATCCGCACGAACGAGCAGGCATTCGCATCGAAGCTCACCAACCTTGAATCGGACACTTTTTCGACCGATCCCACCCAGCAGACCCAGAATGCCCTGCTCGGCAAGATCAACTCCGCCACTCTGCTCCAGATCCACTCGCAGCAGGACACCAACCAGCTTCTCGCGGCTTCGATTCAGCAGCAGCTTATCGCGCAGAAGCAGCAGATCGACGCACAGAATCGTGCTCTCAATAACTCGGTCTATTTCCAACAGAATTTTCCCACCACGATGCAGAACGTCACCAACGGCGTGAGCGATTCCATGCACTCCATCTCGCTCAGCGTTAACGGGAGCAACTGATGGGACAGAATCCTTTCACTTTCATCGGTCAGGCCATCACGCAGTTGCTCTCCTCGAAGAGCGCAGCTCTCCAGGCCACGGGACTCGACATCTTCCGTGGCTTGGCCGTGATCCTGATTGTCTGGTTCGGTGTGAAGGCCGCCCTCTCCGCTTCGCAGGGAGGGGGCGGCTTTCACTTCGCCAAGTTTGCCGACCTCATCCTGATGATTGCTTTCGGATTAGGGATGCTGACGTATTACTCGACACCGATCCCCGGCACCAGTTACAGCTTCAGCGACCTCATCACCAAAGAGGGCCTGAACATCTCCAATCAGATCGAGTCCGACCAGACCCAGCAGATCGTCACCGAAATCACGAATGAGGAACAGCAGCTCGGCGCACCTCCCGGCAGCTTCAACATCCTCGAAGATCTGACCTATCTGTTGATCGCCGTGATCCTCGCAGCGATGGAGGCGGTTGCATTCGCCGTGATCGCATACGGCTATGTCGCCTCTGCTGTTTGCGTCCTGATCGGTCCTGTCTTCATTCCGTGGTTCATTGTGCCGAAGATGGATTGGCTCTTCTGGGGCTGGCTGAAGGCCTTTATCGGCTTCAGTTTTTATCAAGTCGTCGCCGCAGCCTTCATCTTCGTCTTCTCGAAGGTCCTCACCGGAATGTTCCAGGTCATCGGCAACATCAGCATCTCGAATGCTCTATCGATCCTCCCGGCGTTGCTCATCACGCTCTTTGTCTGCATCTACGGCTTGGTCAAAATCCCGGAACTCACCAGCGCCATCCTTAGCGGACGCGCCGGCACCTGGGTCAACCCGATGGGAGATTAGCCATGACGAAGATACATAATGAACTTCCCATCACCGACGCCGGGCACAAATTCCTGGAGCTGTATGCGGAGCCGGTCGTTACCAACACCTATCTGAAAGTCGCCATCCTCGTGCTCTCCGTCGTCACGCTTGCTTCGCTTGCGCTCCTCTATCGAGCACAGACTGCTGCCTTGCGGCTGAAGCCGCTCATCATCTCGGTCTCGGACATAGGACGCGGCCAGGTTGTGAACTATGCCGACTTCTCGAAGGTGCCTGTCGAGCGCGTCAGCAAATACTATCTGGCGCGCTGGGCGCAGCTTTACTACGGCCGAAATCACGCCACGCTGCAGCGGGACTTCGCCGAGTCGTTGAACTTCTTTTCCAATGAGCTGCAAGGCGCGACGTTATCGCGGGTGACCAAAGCCAAGACCCTTGAGGCTTTCTTGCTCGATCCCAACGCTCCCAACGTGGACATCGAGATCAAAGCTGTCGTGCTCGACGATACGCGGCAGGCCCCGTATCGCGCCCACATCGAGTTTGAAAAGGTCTTCTATTCGTTGGGAGACCAGCAGGAGCAGAGCCGTGAGCGCTGGACTGCAAACGTCATATACGACTTTCGCGATGAAGTCCCGAACGCGATGCTCCTCACCAATCCGCTTGGCGTCGTGATCAGCTACGTCCACGAAGACCAGGCATTCGGGAGCTAACCACGATGCGACCAAAGATGCCCATACTACTTTACTGCGCGGACCGTGAGCTGCTCTCCGCTACCGCGTTCGCATTGCGCCTGCAGCCCTACGACGTCACCGCCATCGACGACAGCCGCAGCGCCACTGCCGTAATGATGGCGAGCCACCTTGTCTGCGGCATCCTGATCCACGCGAGACAAGGTGACTTTGCAGGCAGACTGATACATCGCTTGTTGGAAGCGGATCTGCACACCCCACTATTGCTTGTGGACCGCGCCGGTGATCTGGCGCCAGTGCAGTACGCGGACATGGTGCTTTATGGCCGCAATACCTCGATGGCTCACATCCTCGGCGCCCTCAATGTACTTTGCGCGCGGAAGCGCGGACCACGGAGCGTGGCATGAGATACCTCTCCGTGTGTTCAGGGATCGAGGCGGTCTCCGTAGCTTGGAACCCGCTGGGCTGGCAGCCTGCGATGTTCGCCGAGATCGATCCTTTTTGTTGTTGGCTGCTGCGCTCGCGCTATCGCGCATCGCGGCCCGTTCACATGCCTAGTCCGCATGATGCGTCCTCGCGCAAAGAAGCAAAGCAGCGCGCGGCAGCCATTCGCAACATCATTGCTCTGCCCGCCGAGGGCTCAGTCATTAATGCCGGCGACTTTACCAGGATAGGAGCAGACGATGTTGGAACAATCGACCTTTTGGCCGGAGGAACACCTTGCCAGTCTTTCTCCGTCGCCGGTAAGCGAGCGGGACTGGATGACCCGCGTGGCAACCTCACCATCGAGTTTGCTCGACTTGCTGGCAGACTCAGGCCCTTATGGCTGGTGTGGGAGAACGTCCCCGGGGTCCTGTCGATCGACGATGGACGGACGTTTGGAGCCTTCCTCCGAATGCTGGTCGAATGCGGGTATGGGATCGCCTACAGAGTTTTGGACGCTCAATTTACCGGAGTACCCCAGCGACGGCGTCGCGTCTTCGTTGTCGGACATCTTGGAGACTGGCGAGGTCCCGCAGCGGTTTTACTTGAGTGGTCGGGCCTGTCGGGGTATCCTCCGCCGCGCCGAGAAGCGCGGAAAGGAGTTGCCGGAGGCGTTGAAGTCGGCCCTGTTGGCGGTCGCCTCACAGACACCGCGCCCACCATCGATGCAGGCTGCAAAGATGGCTTCATCCGCAATCAATTAGGTATCGGGGATGTTTCATCGACCGATGAAACATCCCATTGCCTGAACGCCGGTGGGATGGGCAGGCAGAATTTTGAGACAGAGACCCTGATCGCTCATGCGCTCTCCGCCGATGGCTTCGACGCGAGCGAGGACGGCACCGGGCGCGGAACGCCCGTCGTGCCGGTAGCCATCTGCACGGCTCACACCCAGTCCAATGGCAGTGGCTTCTCCGATGATGTTGCACACACTCTGGAGAGTGGTGGCGCTCAGGCTGTCGCCTTCTCGCAGAATCTCCGCAACGAGGTGCGGCTGTTTGGCGGAGACGGCAAAACAGTCGGTGCATTGGCGGCGCGGCCAGGAGTGAAACAGCAATCCTATATTGCTTTCACTGCCAAAGATCACGGCGCCGATGCGGGTGATATTGCGCCGACGCTACGCGGCATGGGGCATGACGGAAGCCATGCCAATGGCGGCGGACAGGTAGCGATAGCCTTCACGCAGAACCAGGAAGGCGATGTCCTCAGCGGCGATGTGATGCAATCGCTTGGCACCAATTCCAATGCCACCGGCCGCAATGCTCCTACTGTCGCCTTCACGCTTCATGGGAGCGATGGAACAGTGAGCGCGGCCTCCTCCACCGATGTTGCTGGAAGTCTGCGCACCCGTGCTCCCGGAAGCATCGAGAATAGCTCGACCACCGCTGTGCTGCAGGAGCAGCCCGTCGCCTGGTCTGGAGAACTCACCGCATCGACCGATGTAGCGGGAACCCTTCAACGTGGCGGCGAGGGCGGGCGGATCGACGGGGTGATGACGCCTCAGATGGCCGTGCGTAGGCTGACGCCGCGCGAATGCGAACGGTTGCAGGGATTCTCCGACGATTACACGCTGGTCGACTATCGCGGCAAGCCGGCATCCGATGGTCCCCGGTACAAGGCCCTTGGCAACTCAATGGCTGTCCCCGTCATGCGCTGGATCGGACAACGCATCACAGCGGTCGATGCAATCCTCCGTGATGGGTCCGGCACCGGGAGCGTCTCGTGACCGGGCGCGCAGAAACCCGGACGAGACTGACGCGTACCTCCCAACCGCGTAGAGCAGAGAGCCTTCTTCTTGCCCTCACCGTTCTGAAGTTGGCGCCGCGCATACCGCCTGCGACTCTGTCGCCCGAAGATAGGTCCTTCGCATGGCAGGGTGCGGAGGGCGACGGAGAGCGGACGGCGTGGTTCACCCACTCACTGCTTTTGCAGCCGGATCGGTGGCAGACGACAGGGTATGGTTCCGCCGCTTGGTTGCACCGGCATCCTGAACGCCATGCAGTCCTTCATGCAAGTGTTTCCGTAAAGCGCCATCCCTCCTCGTATTTTCCATGCTCACCCTCGGTCACTCGCTTAGGTGCTGGTCCCGCGCCCTGCGGCACGGCGCGTCTCTGCTTCAGCTTATCAGCCGCCCTGCGGGTTTCGGCTTTCAGAAAATCTTTGTGCAAAGACCGCAAAAAGATTTCCCGAACCTTCCGAAAAAGCGTCGCTTGGCACTTGGGAGCGGGGCACCTCGCGTCGCTTCGCGCAAGAGTGTCCCGAGGGCAATCCGGGCAAATACAAACAAGGAGAAACACAATGGCATTCTACGAAAACAACATCAAGCTGAAGGGTTACATCGGCAAGGATGCCGAGAACTTCGCAACCAAACAGCAGAAGACCTTCACAGTCCTCTCGCTCGCCACCAAGTCCGGCTACAAGGACAAGCAGAAAGACGAGTGGGTGAACCACACCGAGTGGCATCGCATCGTCGCCTTCGGCAAACCCGCCGAGTACGCGAAGAACCTCAAGAAAGGTGACTACGTCGAGATTGAAGGCGAGTTGCGCAGCTCCGAGTTCGCCGTGGAGGTCGGCGAAGGCAAGAAGAAGACCACCGTCAAGCGCCGGGGTTGGGAGATACGCGCCGGCATCGTCAAGAAGCTGGCGCAGCCGGTCACGGGCGAGAACCCCGACGCCGAGACCATCACGGAGGACGACGCGGCTTAGGCCGCGTTGTCCTCCCTCGGGAGGTGCAACCATGACTCTCTTCGAGAACACACTCAAGTTACGTGGCTTCCTCACGAAGGATGCCGAGGTGCCTTCTTCGGACGGAATCACCGAGGACGCTTTCGCAGTCCTGTTTCTCGCGACGATGTCCGGCACCTGGGATGTCGCCACCAACGAGTGGACTCCACGCATAACCTCGCACCGGATCGTCTGCCCTGGCCCCTCATTTTGCGGCTTCACGCGCGGCATGAGACGCGGCGACTATGTCGAGGTCGAAGGGGAGCTTTACGTCCACGACTATGAGCGACCGGTTGTGGTGGAAGGCGAGCGTTTCACGGCGAAACGATACGTCGGTGAAGTCCGCGCGCTTCAGGTTCGCAAGCTGGAACGTCCGCTTGTGGTCGTCGATACGGGCGAGGACGGCTAACGCCGTCCACCTTCGTTTCGCGGAGAGGCTGACGCCTCTCCGCTTTTCTTCTGATAGTGCCGCGCACGCCTCGCGGCGGAAAGGACACTGATGATCGCCAACGCTGTATTCGTCGCCACGCTCATCTTTCTCGCGCTCGGCTTCTGGTCGATGCATGAGCTGCACTTCCTTGTGCCGTGGCGCAATCTCATCCTGCACAGCTACCTCAAAAGCATCGCGTATTACTCCGCTCTGCTCTTCGCCAACATCCTCGGCCTCACGGTCTGGATCGAGCGCAAGTTCTTCCTGCGCGACACCGGCAGGAAACTCCGCCACCTCGATCAGGAGATACATACCGGGCAGAGCGAACTCTCCGGCGAGATCCTCGCGCAGTTCGGCGACGAGGAGGAGCGATAACCATGCAGAGCGAAGACCAATATGCGGAGCGCACGCCGGACCTTGTCACTAAGATCCGCGCCATGCGCGAGGCCGCCGAGAAAGAGATGAACCGCTTTACCCGCGTGACCGACTACGACGTGCGTCGTGTCGTCGGCCAGAAGCCGAAGGCATCGCCGGTTTCTCTCGAAACCGCCCCGGCTTCCCCTGTCGGTGCGCGACCGAAAAAGTCTGCCGCAAAATCCTCGACCGACCAGACTTCGATTGAGTTCGCGTCTGCTCCTGCGGAGCTTGGCGATCATGGGGAGAACGCATGAGAATCGATATCCCGCAGGAACCTCCGCGCCCACGCGCTATTGCGCCCGACGCTCCGACGCCAAATGTTCCAAAGGAGCAGGACTCACATCCGATTCGGTCGCGCCTGAAGGCGCTCTCCGAGCGTGCCGACCAACACAGGCTGAACCATGAGCCGCCACGCCGCACCAGGTCCGCACCCCAGCACAAGGAGCAGGAAGCCCCGCCGCGGCGCGAGGTCAAAGACACGCGTGAAACTCCTGACACCCGGCGCACCCAGCGGAACCGCCTGCCCACCCAAACCATCGGCATGCAACTCAGGCCGGAGGAGCGTAAGACGATGCTGGAGCTGGGACGCTTCCGGATCATTCGCACCGACGATCTCGCCGATGCGGTCTACAACGGGAAACAGCGCAAGCTGCGCGAGGATCTGAGCTATCTACGCTCCAAAGGGCTGGTGACAACCAGGCACGTCAACCTTCGCCGCGACGGGAAGCGCCGTCACATTGACCGGGTCGAAGTCGCCACGCTGACCAAAGAAGGTCGCGCGTGGCTGCGGAAGAGTGGCGAGGTCCCAGCGGGTCAGACAGTTTATGCGGGATTCGTGAAGCCGCGCGAGATGGAACATGATTCGCTCATCTACCGTGCCTACCGGAAAGAGGCAGAGAAGATAACAGGCCAGGGCGGCACAAACCTCCGGGTCAAACTCGACTTCGAGATCAAGGCCGACGTACAGAAGGCCATCCATGCCGAGCGTAAGGCCGACCCGAAGCGCGACATGACGGAGATCAAAGAGCAGGTTGCCAAACAACAGGAGCTGCCCTTCGTCGATGGTCGGATCCAGATTCCCGATGCGCGGATCGAGTTCGACCGCAAGCTGGACAACGATCAGAACCAGGGTTCCCGCACTGGCCATGAAGACATCGAAGTCTTGACCGCCGCATACCGGCCCGGTCACCTGCGCGCCAAAGCGCAGGCAGGTTTCCGTGCCTATGCCGCTGGCGCCGACCGCGCCAGCATTACCGCGAAGATCGAAGACGAACACTACATGATGCGGGATGTTCTGGACCTATGACACTCAATTACGATCCCGTCGCGGTGCTGAAGTGCGTGGGTTACACGGAACGCGAGGCCGCGTTCCTGTACCTGGTCGCTCTGCACTCCGGCTACTTCCTGCGCCGACAGTATGGTCGCTTCATCCAGCGGGAGCGCGGAGCTATTGCAGCGCAGCTCCTGCGTAAAGCCGTCGCGCTCGGTCATCTCCAAAGCATTGCCTGTGGACAGGCTCGCTTTGTTTATCACCTCACAGCGAAAGAGGTGTATTCGGCAGTCGGGCTGACTGCTTCGCAGCACCGCCGGCTCAAGGGTGACGCACAGATCAAATCCCGCCTCATGGTCCTGGACTTCGTCCTCGACCACCTTGGCGATAGGCTCCTCGATTCGGTCGAAACGAAGCTCGGCTTTTTCACTCAGACTCTTAATCTGAGCGAAACCCTCCTCCCGCATTCGACGGGTGGAGGCACGCCTCTCTTTCCCGAAGAGTTTCCCATCCTGGTCGGGGAACAACAATCTGTCCGCTTCACCTTCTTCGACGAGGGCGCTCTCTCCACCAGTGGCTTCGAGAGCTTTCTGAGCCGGTATCGCGCTGTCTTCGCGGCGCTCCCCAGTTTCAATCTGCTGTACCTCGCCGATTCCGACCACAACTTTGAGCGTGCCGCGAAGGTCTTCGCGGCGCTCTATCCGGAGGCGAGGGCGCTTGGCGGCACTTCTTTTACGCCCCCCGGGGGCGGTCACTTTCTCCCATAACTCCACCCCCACCAGAACAACAAAACGCAAAAAAGGGCCACCACCCCCCCCGACCCTCCGGGCCTCCCCGAGGGCGGA
>Ga0080006_1159594_pt1 | contig 35965 bp, 30 predicted proteins | sample RS3BMetagenome_FD_69209 | JGI IMG/M metagenome (GOLD analysis project Ga0080006, IMG submission 69209) | Ferric oxide microbial mat and aquatic microbial communities from Rainbow Spring, Yellowstone National Park, USA - RS3B (SPADES... ...
GCGATCCGGGCGGTTTTGTCTATGTGCCCTCACCTGCACCTTACACCGAACAAGGCTCGCCGCACTTGAATCAGGAACAGTTCGAGCGGGTATTGCGACAGACGCGCTACCAGATCTGGTGCTCGCATCACCGGCATTTTTACATGGAGCCGGAACGCTTCCGCATGTCGCTTTTGACCGGCAGCGTACCCATTAAGGTTCTCGATTCATACGCGGAAGTGCCGCCGGAGGCGTGCTTCAAATACTTGATGATGGAAGCGGCAGAGGTGGGGCCGCGTTTGCGCAGCGGCGATTTTCAACGGGTGCGGGAGCGTTTCTGGTGGGATTGGCAACGGGCGCCGCTGTTGAGTACGGAGCTGGGCCGCGTTCTCGGCCTTGCCTGTATAGGCGCCGAACCGGCAGTACCGCGGGCAGCTTGAGACAGAGACAGGAGGAAACAGATGGCGGGGCAAACTTGGACAGGATTGACACGGGAAGGCGTGACCATCGCCATCCCCAACTGGAACCACGAACTGCTGTTGCCACGCGCCATCGATTCGGCCTTGCAAGCAATCGCCTGCCTGCGCGACAAGGGTGTTCCGGGTGAAATCCTGGTCATCGACGAAGGATCACGCGATGGTTCGCCGCTGCTGTTGCGTCAGCTGGAAGCGCTGTACTACCGCCAGGGCTTACGTGTGTTGGCTCTGGCCGACACGGGCAGTCTCGCCGAAAGCCGCAATCTGGCCTTGGTCCACGCGCGGTATCGTTACATTGCCTTTCTCGATGCCGACAATGAATTGGTCCCGGAGAATTTGCCCACGTTCCTGCGTGCCCTGCAAGAGACGGAAGCGGCGGTGGTCTATGGCAATCTGCTGATGCGCAAGCCGGCTTCCCGCTGCGCCAGGAACCTGCTCAGTAACGAAAGCGTGCAGTTCAAGCTGTTTCAGCACAATTACATCGACGCCTTCTCTCTAGTGGATCGCTGTCAGCTTCTCGATGTGGGCGGTTATGAAGTCAGCTTACGGGCGTTAGAAGATCACGAGATGTGGCAGCACTTGGCCGTCAACGGCCGCAAGATCGTCTTCGTACCTTTGGTGTTCGGCTACTACTACGTTCTCCCCCGTTCGATGGGGACGACGGCGGGGAACAAGGCGCAAGAGGCAGAGGCCCGCAATCAGCGGATTTACAACCAGCTCCAGGCACGTGCGCATTTACCGCTGAACACACATTTGCTCCGCTTCCATCCTGCCCTGGGATATTTTTAATTGTCGCGCAGGCGAAGAATTTTTGTTCATTTGTCGATCGCAAAAGGATTTTTATGTATCCTACACTCCATACGACTCGCCCCCGACTGCCCTCGGTCCTGAGCGTATTTGGACCGATCGAGCAGTACCAGGCCGAACAGGATAAACGGGCGCCATTCCGGGGCGCCGCCGCCATCATCGAGCCGCTAGACGCCTATCTAGCTCATCTGTTGGTAAACGTGCATCCAGGCGAACCGGTCCTTCTCGATCTGGCCGCGGAAGCGACGGCCGGCGCCAGCACGCTGCTGGGTTTGTTGCATCCGCGCCAGCCGCGTGTTTACGCTGTTGCCGGTCCTCTGCCAGGCGATCGCCGCGCGTATCGCGGCATGGTCGAGGAATTCGTTCAGCGGCAGGGCAAAGAACTCACGCCGTTGCACTGGCTGTCTCGTGCCGAATCGGCGGCGGATCTTCACGGTGAGACAGACGTTTTCATTTTCGTTGCGGCAAGCGAGCCGGACGTAGATGCAAAAGCTGAGCAATGGTTGAACTTTCTGCCTTCAGCTATTGTTCTTGTCTTCGGCCTCGGTGCCGTCGGCGATCCCGCAGCCGACGATGCCGTGGTCCCGTTGGACGATGTGGTACGGCTTCTCGCCGAGGTACAGGCCCATCCCGAGGGTGAGGGCGGTCGAATCGCCGAGGAGCAGCACATGGACGGTCGGTCCGCCGGCCGCCGACGTGGGGGGCCCGGCCGGTGGTCGGGCGGCCAGGGCCGGTGGCACCGTCGCCGCCACCACCACCACCACCGTGGCGGCGACCGCGGCGGGGGCGGCCGCCCAGGAGCGCCAGGCCCGCAGCAGGCCGCCACGCCGGATCGGGCGTTCGACGAGGTAGTAGGAGAGGGTGGCGGCCACCACCGTGGCCGCCGACTCGACGCCGAAGAGCCGGTAGCCGGTGAGCCCGGTGCGGGCGCCGTCGATCCACACGAACAACGGGTAGTGCCAGAGGTACATCCCGTAGGAGATCCGGCCGAGGAAACGGAGCGGCCGGAGCGACAACAGCCGGGCCGGCGCCCCGGCCGGCGCGGCGACCACCGACACCAGCACGGCCGCCGTGGTGGCGGCCGCCAGCAGGAAGCCCCCGCGATAGAGCAGCGGGTCGTCGCCGTTCAGGTGCCACCACAGCACGCCGCCGCCGGCGATGCCGGCCAGGCCGAGCCACCCCAGCGCCGCCTTCGACCTCGCACCGGTGGCCACCCATCCCGGGTCGCCGCTGCTTTCGGCGAGCGCCGGCCGCGCCGCCGCGCCGGCACCGACCTGCGCCGCCCGCCGCTCGGCCAGCAGCCCGAAGGTGCACGCCAGGGCGGCGCCGGCCAACAGCGACTGGGCGTGGGTGTCGGTGCCGTAGTAGAGGCGGGTCAGGCTGGCCCCGCGGCCGAACAGCCACGCCATCTCGACCGCCGAGCCAGCGGCGCCGGCGACGGAAACGCCGAGCAGCATCCCGAGCCCGCGACGCGGACGATGGCGGAAGACGGCGAGCACGGTCAGCGCCACCAGCGGCCAGACGACGTAGAACTGCTCCTCGATGGCCAGCGACCAGGTGTGGGTGAGCGGCGACGGCAGTCCGGTCTGGTTGAAGTAGTTGGCCCCGACGAGGATGAAGTGCCAGTTGGCCACGTAGAACAAGGTCGACAGGGCGTCGAGCCGGAGACCGGGGTAGGTGCCCGGCGTAGCCACGAAGGCGGCGTAGCAGGCCACGAAGACGAGCACGAGGAGCAGTGCCGGGAGGAGACGGCGCGCTCGCCGGGACCAGAAGGAGCCGAGGGCGATCGTGCGGCGGCGGCGCCACTCCTCGATCAGCAGCGACGTGATCAAGAAGCCCGAGAGCACGAAGAAGGCGTCGACGCCCAGGAACCCGCCGCCGAGCCAGGAGATCCCGCCGTGGTAGGCCATCACCCCGAGCACCGCCAGTGCCCGGACGCCGTCGAGCGCCGGCATGTACCCGAGGCCACCTTCGGCCGGCCCCGGGTACGGCACAGCGGTCAGCCCGGCGGCCGGTGGCTGCTGCGGTGGTCGAGGCAGGTCGGTGGGTCCCGTACCTTCCGGGGGGCGTCGGTTGGCGGGCAAGGCTCGGTGATCTCCGGTTGGGTCGACGTGGCAGGCGCCGCTCTGACCAGCCGGCTCATCTTCCCAGACGGCGTGCGCCAGCCGGGAGCGGCGCGCCCCTTTCCTGCCCGGGGCGGACCGCCCCGACTCGTTAACGTGGACCGGCCCCGCAACCGACCGCCACCATGCCACCTCGGAACCAGCGTCCGGACCGGCTGCTCGCCCGATCGGGCAGCCGCCCCGCCCCTCGCCACAGCCCCGCCCCTCGCCACAGCCCTGCCCCTCGCCACAGCCCTGCCCCTCGCCACAGCCCTGCCCTCGACCCATACCGGCCGGTCCGACCCGCCCCCCGGCGGCTCGACGAGCGGGGCGAGCGGCCAGGTCGGCGCGGCCTGTTGGCCGTCGGCCTGGCGGTGCTCGTGCTGGCGGCCGTCGCCGTCGGCATCGCCCGGGCGACGAGCGGTCCCCAGCTCTCGGCGCTGCGGTCCCGGATCGTGAGCACCGCCGAGGGGCAGCTCGGCTACCGCACCGACCCGCCGGACTCGTACTGCAACAAGTTCAGCGCCTACTGGCACTCGGGGACGGCCTGCGGCCCGGGGCTGGCGAGCGAGGAGTGGTGCGCCGACTTCGCCGCCTGGGTGTGGCAGAAGGCCGGCGCATTGGTCGTCTACCAGTACGTGCCCGGCGACCTCAACTCGTCGTCGGCCAGCTTCTACGAATGGGGGGTCGCCCACAGGACCTGGCACCCGGTCGGCTCCGGCTACACCCCAGAGCCGGGCGACGTGGCGGTCTACGGCCTCGACCCGGCGACCCTGGTGGCCCAGCACGTGGCGGTGGTCACCGGCTATCCGGCCGGGGGGCGCGGGCCCGACGTGGTCAACGGCGACGGCGACCGCAGCGCCTTCAGCGTCGTCGAGACCGGCACCGACCAGTACCAGGCCGACACCCACAGCTCGGACGCCCCGCTGTCGGGCTACGTCGCCCCCACCGCCCGCTCGACCGGAGCGCCATCGTCTTGAGCGCGCCGCCCGGGGCCCTGGCGGCCCAGGTGGCTCAGGATGGGCGGTAGCCGGCCGGGAGGGCGATCGACTTGAGCTCGAGGAACGGCTCGAGGCCCTCGGGGCCGAACTCCCGCCCGAGGCCCGACTCCTTGAACCCGCCGAACGGGGTGCCGAAGTCGATCGGGACGCCGGTGTTCAGCATGTACGTCCCGGTGCGGACCCTCCGGGCGATACCGAGCCCGCGGTCGTTGTCGGCCGTCCACACCGACCCGCACAGCCCGTAGTTCGAGTCGTTGGCGATCTCGACCGCCTGCTCGTCCCCGTCGTAGGGGATGACCGCCAGGACCGGGCCGAAGATCTCCTCCTGGGCGATCTTCATCTTGTTGTCGACGTCGGCGAAGACCGTCGGCTCGACGTAGTAGCCGCGGTCGAGCCCCCCCGGGCGGCCGCCGCCGGTGGCCACCCGGGCGCCCTCCTCGCGCCCGGAGCGGATGTAGCCCTCGACCCGCTCGCGCTGGCGGTCGGCGACCACCGGACCGACCTCGGTGGCCGGGTCGAGCGGATCGCCGACGGTCATCGCCTCGGCCGCCGCCACCAGGGCGTCGACCACCTCGCCGTAGCGCGCCCTCGGCGCCAGGATCCGGGTCTGGGCGATACACGCCTGCCCGTTGTTCATGATGGCGTTCGGCATGAGCGTCGGGATGACCGTCGAGAGGTCGGCGTCGTCGAGGATGATCGCCGCCGACTTGCCGCCGAGCTCGAGCGTGCAGCGCTTCAGGCGCTCGCCGCACAGGCCGCCGATCCGCTTCCCGGCGGCCGTCGAGCCGGTGAAGCTGATCTTGTCGACGCCGGGATGGGTGACGAGGTGCTCCCCCACCGCCCGCCCGGCCGGGACGACCGAGAGGACGCCGTCGGGCAGCCCGGCCTCGACGAAGATCTCGGCCAGCGCGAAGGCGTCGAGCGGGGTCTCGGGCGCCGGCTTGAAGACGACCGTGCACCCGGCCAGCAGCGCTGGCGCCAGCTTGGCGGCGGCGATGAAGAGCGGGACGTTCCACGGGGCGATGGCGCCGACGACCCCGACGGGCTCCTTGCGGACGAGCATGTCGGGGTTGAGCACGCCGGTCCGCACCTCCTCGAAGGCGAAGGTCCCGGCGAGCCCGGCGTAGTAGTTGAAGATCATCGTCGGGGCGAGCACCTGGGCGAGCTGGGCCCACGACACCGGCGACCCCATCTCGGTGGCGATCGTCACCGCCAGGTCGCCCATCTCGGCGGTGATCGCCTCGCCCACCTTCGTCAGCACCGCCGCCCGATCGGCCGGGTCCATCCTCGGCCAGTCGCCCCGGTCGAACGCCTGCCGGGCGACGGCCACCGCCTTGTCGACGTCGCCCTCGGTGGCGTCGGGGACCGTGGCGACCACCTCTTCGGTGGCCGGCGAGATCACCTCGATGCGGCCGTCGCCTTCGGGAGCGACCCACCGGCCGCCGATGAAGAGCTTGTCGTAGTCCTTGACCGCCATCACGCCTCCCGGGGCTCTGGCACCGTGCCGCCATCGGCGCACGGGCGGAAACGAGAACACGCTCCATTTCCGTCGACGATCGTAGCCAGATGCGCCTTCGCCCGTAGGGCCGCCCGCCGCCGGGGTCATCGAGTGCCTGTCTCCGAGGCCTCAGCCGGACGACGGCCACTCCACGTGGGCCTGGATGCCGCCGTCGGCGTCGACCCAGCCCTTCTCGTCGGCGTAGCGGCACATGGCTTCGAACTGGTCGTCCCAACCGTCGTCGACCTGCCCGGCGGCGTGGAACCGGACGGCGTCGGGCCGGACGTAGGCGTCGCCGCTCGGGCCGAGCCGGCCGAACCCGGCCGCCACCAGGCCGTCCCCGAGCCGGTGGACGTCGGCCGCCACCTCCGGCGACGCCGTCGGCGGGGCGGCGACGCGGACCGAGAACCGCTCGGTGTCGGCCGGGCCGACGAGGACGACCGTCACCTTCTCGAGGTCGACCACCAGCTCCACGGCGGCCGACGCTACCGCCGCCGGGGTCCTGCTCGTCGGGGCGCGTCGGTCCGTCGGGCGCCACCGTCCGACGGCGACGGCGGCCGACGCCTACGCTGCGCGCCGATGCCCGACGTCACCCAACGCGATCCGGCGGCGACGGCGGCCACCTTGAGCGAGTGGTTGGCCACCCGGCTCCCGCAAGGAGCGTCTCCGGTCGTCGCCGAGGTCGAGGCGCCGGCGTCGAACGGGTTCAGCAACGAGACGATCCTCTGCCGTGCCAGCTGGCAGTCGGGCGGGGGGGCCGAGGAGCGCCGGATGGTCGTCCGGGTGCACCCGACCCGGCACCTGCTCTTCCTCGACGCCGACTTCTCGGTCCAGTACCGGGTGATGCGCGCCCTGCACGACGCCGGCGCCGGCGTCCCGTTGCCGACGCTGCGATGGTACGAGGACGACCCGCAGTGGCTCGGCGTGCCGTTCTTCGTCATGGACTTCGTCGACGGCCAGGTCCCGTCGGACAACATGCCGTACACCATGGAGGGCTGGGTGGTCGACGCCACCTTCGAGCAGCAGTCGCGGATGTGGTGGGGCGGGATCGAGGCGCTGGCAGCGGTCCACCGCGTCGACTGGCGGCAGGCCGGCCTCGGGTGGCTCGCCGAGACCCCGCAGGCCAAGAACGGGCTCCAAAGCCAGCTCGACTACTACCGCCGGTTCCTCGACTGGGCGGCCAACGGCCGGCACCAACCGGTGGCCGAGGCCACCTGGGCCTGGCTGCTCGACAACCGGCCGAGCGACGAGAGCGAACCGGTGCTCTGCTGGGGCGACAGCCGGGTCGGCAACATCATCTGGGACGACTTCACCCCCCGGGCAGTGCTCGACTGGGAGATGGCCACGATCGGACCACCCGAGCTCGACCTCGGGTGGTGGCTCTACTTCGACCGGCAGTTCACCGAGGGGCTCGGCGTCCGGCGCCCACCGGGGTTCGGCGACCATGATGCCACCGTCGAACGCTACGTCGAACTGCTCGGCCGCCCGGTGCGGGACCTCTTCTACTACGAGGTCTTCTCCGGCTTCCGGTTCGCCATCGTCATGGCCCGCCTGACCGACCTGCTGGTGGGCAGCGAGGTGCTGCCGGCCGACACCGACATGGGGACCAACAACCTCGCCACCCAGTTCCTCGCCCAGCTCCTCGATCTGCCCTCCCCGGCCGGCTGAGCCGCACGGCTGCACTCAGTGCACCACGCCCCCGGCGTCCACCACGCCCCCGGCGTCCACCACGCCCCCGGCGTCCACCACGCCCCCGGCGTCCACCACCGGCGCAGCGGAGGAAGCGGCGATGCTGGCGTGCTCGAGATGGCGGACCTTGGGGCAGGCCACCTTCATCCCCAGGTCACAGCGCGAGCAGACCCAGTCACCGTCGGTGACCCGCCATTCGGTGGCGCCGCACGACGGGCAGGTTCGCTGCCAGATGGCGCAGGTGTAGTCAGCCAGTCGCCTCGAGGTGAGCGGGCAGCCCCTGCCATGGCAGACCGGCCAGGCCAGATCCGGAACGATCGCACCCACGGGGCACTTGGGCACGCAGCGGCCACAGTCGTCGCAAGTGAACGGGTCGATGGCGAACAGGCCGAGGTAGGAGTCGGTCTTGGTGAGCGCCCCGGTGGGACAGGTGAAGTCACAGGCGCCGCAGCCGATGCAGATCTCCTCGATGACGGTGAAGCTCATGTCCCCTACGAGACCGCGCTGGGCCGTGGCCGGGTGTGGGGCTGGCCATGATCGTGGGGATGGAACTGGCGGAGCTCGCCCATGCAGCCCCAGTGGACCCATGGGGCGACGTCCACCCGCTCGGAGGCGGTCACCAGCTGGTAGCCATCGCCAGCCCACTCCCACCAGCCGTAGGGCAGGTCGAGCGCCCGCTCGATCGGCTGGCCGCAATGCGGGCAGGTCGGTGCTTCCATCTGTCCCTCCTACCCGGTGGTGACGGCCAGCGCCGCCGATCCGTCGAAGAACTCCTGCAGGGTCTGGTTGAAGCGGGAGAACTTGTCGAGCCCCATCGGGTCGTCACCGCGGCAGGCGATGCGGTCGCCCACGAGCGCCAAGCTGTTGATGGTGAGCTCCCCGATGGCATGGCCGTGGGAGCCGATGTCGGCGAACATCTGCTGCCAGGCCTCGAGTGGCCCCTCGAGACGAAAGTCCGCCGCTGCCGCCCCCGCCTCGTCGGTCTCGGCCACCCCGGTGCAGCTCAGCCCGTCGAAGACCAGCCGGACCCGGAACGCTCCTGCGTCGTCGCGCTCCATCACCACCACCACCACCATCTCGGCTTCCCCCAGGGGGGCGAAGCGCTCAGGGTGCTGGTTCATCCAATCGGCCAGCCGATCGAAGAAGGCGACGCTGTCGACCGCCGTCATCGGGCTGCCACCTGGCCACCCCCGGCCGCCCGGATCTGCTCGACGTCGATCCCGAGTGTGTCGAGGGGAATGGTGGTGCGCTCGAGCCGGCCCACCCCGGCCCGCTCGCAGCGGGCGAGATAGGAGGTGAGCTGCTTCTTGGTCAGCTCGGTGGCCAGGGGAAAGCCCTTCTCTTCCACCTGGTCGGCCCCACCGGCCAGCAGCAGCGCCAGAGCGGTGGAGACGTCGGGCGCCGTACCGAAATCGATCAGCACCTGCTCGCCGTGGTCGAGGGCGGCGTGGATCTCCTCGGCGACATCGGGGTCGTGGTCCACGGCGTAACGCAGGTGCATCGTGCCATAGGCCACGTGGCGAGCCTCGTCCTGCATGCACATCCGGAAGATCCGCTTCTCCACGTCGGTTGGAGCGATCAGCTCGCCCATCCGGAAGATGTCGAGCACGAACCCCTCGCCGAGCAGGTGCATGAGGGCGCTGGCCTGCGTGTAGGTCTTCGCCTCGATGATGGTCCGCAAGAGGCTGGTCGGACCGCTGCGTGACAGCAGCAGGCCACCACCGTTGGCCAGTGCTCGCTTCCGGAACACCTCGGCATGGCGCGCCTCGTCCATGATCTGGGTGCAGAGGAACATCTTGGCTTCGATGAAGTCGTGGTTCATCCGCCACATCCACTTCGCCGGGAGGTCGGCGGCGATCATCTCGACCTCGGTCAGCAGCGTGCAGAGCTGGCACATGGCGTGCTCGACGTCGGATGGCAGCTCGTGCAGCTCACCCCAAGGGATGTCCCTGGTGGCAGACCACTGGCGGGCGACTGCCTCTTCGTAGAGCTCGGTGACGTTTGCCGACCACATGTCGGTCTTCCAGTTGAGGATGTAGCCCATGTCGGCCGTGCTGTCGTCGACGTCGGCGCCTCTCGGAGCCATCGACCGGTGCGGCGGGTGCTCGGGCACCTCGGCGTAGCTGCCGACGGCGATGTCCATCATGGTCAGCCCGCGGGCGCTCGGCTTGGGATGGATGCCCCATTCGCTGCGGGTCCCCCGCAGCCACGCCCAGTCGAGCGGGGCGCCGAGCGGGGACTGGTCGGGCAGGTCGGGGTAGACCTTGCCGGGCGTCTGGCTACCAAGAGTCGCACTCACCACGCGGACGTTAGGGAACCGAACCCCGTTCGATCAGGGCCGAAAGTCCCAAACGCCTCTCCCGGGAGCAGGTCGTCCCGGGATCCGGTCGTCCCGGCGCGGCCTGGCTACGGTTCGAGGTGCTCGGGCACCTCGGTCAGCGCCACCCCGTTCGAGCGCAGCCGTTCCACCAGCCAGCCGATGCCGTCGGGCTGCGCCATCGCCGACTCCCAGCCCGCCAGCACCTCCTCGACCCGTTCGTGGGTCGCCATGTGCCCGATCACCCGGACCGTCATCCCCTCGGGCGAGCCCGGCGGGACGTGGAGCCCCCCGAAGGGGTCTTCCCACTCGTCGATCGGGCGCGGCTCCCGCATGACGTAGAGCTCGCCCGTGTCGGCCACCCAGTTGAGCTCGTAGCGGACGCCGAAGCGGTCCCGCCACTCGCGGCCGAGCTCCACCTCGGGCGACGCCCGCCGCCGCGGGTCGGCGTCGTAGAACTCCTCGATGTCCACGGCGGCACTGTAGTGGCGGCGGGACCGATCGACCGGACCCGGACCGTCGGTGGGAGCGGCGGGGGGACGGCGCTCCGCAGCATCGCCCTCTATGCCCTCAGTCACACGACGACCAATCGACCAGCTGACCGCAGAGTGGCGGGCCACGTCCAGATCGTCCGAGTCACGGCGAGCCGCCCGATTGCTGGCGTCGGCCGAGGAACCGGTGGCCGCCCTGGGGGTCGACGACCTCGGCGAGCTCGTCGACGCCCTCCGCCGGGCCCGGGGCGGTGGGCAACGTGCCTCGGCCGCCCTGGTGCTGCGGGCGATGCTGCGATCGCAGTCGGTGCACCCGCTGGTGCCCCGGGCCGTGCTCCAGGCCATGCTGCCCGGCCTGGTCACGGTCGCCCGGCGACTCTCCTGGGGCGCCGGTGGCGACTGGGCGGACGGCGCCGCCTTCTTCGGCGACGTGCTCACCACCGCCTGGGAGGTGATCACCGAATGGGCCGGCGAAGACCGGGGCTACGCCGTCCTCGACCTGCTCTCGGCCATCCGGTGCCGGCTCCGCCGTCAGCTCCTCCGCCAGCGGTCGAGCCACCAGCGGGTCGTCTACGGGGTCGACCTCGACGCGATGGCCCGGCGGTCGGTCAGCTCGACCACCGACCTCGACGAGCTGGCCCGGGCCATCGACGACCTCACCGGGCGGGGGCTCGACCCGACCGACGCCGCCATCCTCTACGGAAGCCGGGTGCTTGGCCTGACGGTGAGCGAGCTGTCCTCGCTCAGCGGGCTCAGTCGGCACCAGCTGGACGACCGGCGCCATCGGGCCGTGCAACGCCTGTGTGACGCCCTCGCCTGAGTTCGCATATGGTTGCGGTATGGTTAGGGATATCCAGCGGCCGTCCGGCGCCACCGGCGCGACCGCTTTCCGGCCTCGCTGGTGGGCGCTGCTGTCGGTCTCCTTGGGCCTGATGGCGCTCGTCGTCGCCTCGTCGCACGCCGACCGGTCGCCACCGACGGCGTACTCGAGCGGCCGGGGCCGCCGCCCGGCGACACCGCCCCACCACCTGGCCGACCATTCGACCGGACGCCCAGCGAGCAGGGGCACGCCGGCGAACTCGGCCATGCCGACGATCCGCGCCCAGCCGACCGCACCGCGGATCTCCCCCGGCTCCCCGCCCGTCATCGCGATGACCTCGCCGCCGTCGAGCCGGCTGGCCGGACAGCGCTCGACGACCGCCACCTCGACCACCGTCACCTCGACCACCGTCACCTCGACCACCGCCACCTCGACCACCGCCGCCCCGGCGCCGGAAGGGCCGCCGGGTCAGCCGGTGACGCCGGCCACCCTCCCCGCCCTCGGCGCGCCCTCCGCCGGCGGCGGCGGTCCGTCGTCGTCCCAACCCGGCAACCTCGAGTACCCAGACAACGTGAGCGCCACCTACCCGCTCGCCAGCGGCGGCGGGGTGGCAGCCAGCGCGACGTGGACCGGCGCCCCGGCGCTCGAGCTGTCGGTCGACTGCCCGGGCGGACAGGCCGTACGGACCGGGCCGAGCGGCCTCACCGTGTCGGTCGCCGGTCCGGCGGGTGCCTGCACGGTCACGCTGGCCGAGCCGCCCGGCGTCGAGGCGACGGTCGCGTACACCCTCGACCTGCAGTACCCCGAGATGTGAGGGCAGCCGGCAGCCGGCTGAGCGGTGGCCGAGAAGCGACCACCGTGGCCTCGGGGGTGGCGGTCGCCGTCGTGGTGTTCGCCGCAGTGCCGACGGTCGTGGCGCTCGTGGCCGGGTGGCCGGTCCCGACGCACTTGGACCGTTCGGCCCTTTGCTCGGCCAGGGGCCTGATCGACGGCTTGGCCGTCGTCGCCTGGGTCGCCTGGGGGCGCTGCGCCTGGCCGGTGCTCCAGGCGGTCGCCCGGCGAGCGAGACGGCACGACGGACGGCCGGTCGCCGGCGCTCCGTTGGCCGACCGATTGGCCGTCAACATCGTCTCGGCGCTCTTCGTGCTCGGCTCGGTGAGCTGGCCGTCCGCAGGCGCCGGGGCGCTCGGGGTCCTCGCGCCGGCGGTCACCGCCACGACGAGATCCGCCGCCGTCTCCGCATCATCGCCGGCGACCACGCCCGACGCCGCCCCGACGGTGGCGACCGCCGTCGTGACCACCCGCTACACCGTCGAGCCGGGCGACACGCTCTGGACGATCGCCGAGCGGCTCTACGGCAGCGGGGCAGAGTGGCCGGCGATCGCCGCCTGCAATCTCGACCGACCGATGGGCGGCGGTCAGCGCTTCGTCGATCCCGCCCTCATCTACCCGGGGTGGGTCCTGATGCTGCCCGACCCCGCACCGGCGCCGGGAGGTCGACCCCCGGCACCGCGGGCGACGCCAACCGGCAGGATCGAGACGACCGCCTCGGGCCGGATCTCGTTGGCCGCCTCGGACGGCCGGAGGGCGGACGTCGGCCGACGGCACCCCGTCGGCCCGCCGGTCCCGCTGCCGGAGCTGGCAGCGCTCGGGTTCGGGTCGCTGCTGGCGGCGGCCCTCGCCCGCCGTGTCCGAACGGCCCGCCGTCTGCCGACGCTCCCGGCGGCCGGGGTCTCGGGATCGGTGTCAGTGCCGGCAGCCGAGACGGCGGCGCTGCTCGCACACTTCGACCGCACGCCGGCACTCCGGTGGTTCGAAACGGCCAACCGGCTGTTGGGAACCGACCCCGGTGAGCCGGACCTCGGGCGGCGGCGGCCCGGTGTCCGGCTGGTCAGGGTCGGCGCCGACGGCGTCGAGCTGTGGCTGTCGGAGCCCGACGATCGAGCACCGGCGCCGTGGGAGGTGGTCGGTCGCCAGCGGTGGCGGCTACCGGCGGGCGTCGACCCAGGCTCGCCGGCTCTGGTCCCGGCCGACCAGGCGCCGAGGTTCCCGCTGACGGTACCGATCGGAGAGAACGAGGACGGGACCTGGCTGGTGCCACTCCTGCCGGGCGACCGGCTGCCGGTCCTCGGCCCCGAATCGGACCGTCTCGTCCGGGCGATGCGGGCCGCCGCCGCCAGCTGGGAATGGTCTGCCCGGGTGGTCGTCACCGACGACCCGGCGGTGGCCGCTCGAGCGGTGTCCGACGACGGAGGCGGCGAAGGATCGCCGGCGGTGCTCTTCGTCGGCGATCCCGAACGACTCGGGCGGTCGGTGGCGGACCGTTGCGCCGTCATCACGACGCTGCCGGTGGCCGCCACCGACCTGACGGTCACCGTCGACCACCGGGCGACGTCCCTGCACCCGCTCGGCTTGACGTTGCGCCCCGATCTGCTCGCTCCTGGCCGGGGCGCCACCCTCGACGAACTGCTCGGCGACTGCCGGGACACCACTGCCCCGGCGGCACCTCCCCGGGTGGCCCTCGGGCCGTCGGCCGCCGACGGATCGGCGCCCGGCCTGTCGATCCCGGCACCCGGACCGCGGGAGATCCGACTGCTGACCTCGGTCCCTCGGATCGACGGTCTCGCCGCCCCGCTCCCGCCGAAGGTGGCGCGGCGGTCGATCGAACTGGTCGCCTACCTGGCGATGCACCGGCCGGACCCGGTTGCCGGAGACCGGCTGCGAACCCGGGTCCTCGGGTCGGCCGAGACCGACGCCGCACGCAAGACGCTGCTCAACGTCGTCGGAGCGGCCCGACAGGCTCTCGGCGTCGACGACGGCGGGGACCCGTACCTGCCGCGCGCCGGCAAGGCCGGGCTCTACCGGCTCTCGCCACTGGTCACCGCCGACGCAGCGCGGGCCGCCGTCCTCGTGACCGCCGGGCTGGAGTCCGCCGACCCGGTCGAGGCGATGGCCCTGCTGCGGGCGGCCCTCGACCTCGTGGAGAGCGAACCGCTGGTGGACGTCCAGAACGGCTACGGATGGTGGGTAGCCGAGGGTCACGAGGGGCGGATCGGGGCACTGCTGGTCGACGGCGCCTGTGAGCTCGCCCGGCTGGCCATCGCCGCCGGGCGGCCCGCCCTCGGGCGGTGGGGGGTCGAGAGGGCCCGGCTGGTCGAGCGCTACAGCGAGGCGCTCACCCGGGCGGCGATGCGGGTGGCGGCGGAGTCGGGCGACGGCGACCGGCTCCACCGAGAGTGGGTGGAGTGCCGGCGGAGGGTCGACGATCTCGAGCCGGGCAGCCTCCCGTCGGTGCAGACCGAGCGCCTCTACGCCGACCTCCGCCGGTCGGTGCCGGCGCTGGCGGCCGACGCCGACCCGTGACCGGTGTCGAGCTCAGGCGAGCTTGGCGGCGATCGACGAGGCGCCGCGCAGCACCATTCCGTCGGCACCGGCGGCGCTGTAGCGGTGGGTCGGACGGGCCGCCGCCTCGGCCAGCAGGTCGCCGAGGAGGGTGGCGAAGCCGACCGGCGGATCGACCCAGAGGTAGCGGGCGAGCGAGCCGGGGATGGTGTTCACCTCGTTCACCACGAGCGACGTGCCGTCGGAGAGGAAGTCGACCCGGGCGACCCCGCGCACCGACGCCAACCCCGCCACCCGGACCGCCGCCTCGCGCAGCGCCTGCTCGAGGGCGGCGGGGATCTGCGCCGGCAGCTCGCGCGGTGCCGACGCCATCCCCTCACCGCCGACGTACTTGTCGGCATAGCCGAGGATCTCGGGCGCCGACCCGCCGGGGGCCGGGCGGGCGGAGCGAAGCGGGCGCTCGACCGCCGAGAGCTCGAGGCGGGGATGGGTCCGCACGGCGACCTGGAGGTCGAACCAGCCGTGGCGGAACGGCTCGACCACGGCGCCGGCCCGCAGGTGCTGGCTGGCGGCCAGCAGGTGACGGGCCGACGGGAGGTCGGCCACCACCTCGATCCCGATCGACGAGCCACCGAAGCGCGGCTTGACGATGTAGGGGCCGTCGAACGGCACCGTCTCGGTGTCCTCGTCGAGCGCCAGGCGCGGCAGCGTCGGCAGGCCGGCGGCGGCCATCACGGCGGCGAAGGCCAGCTTGTCCATCCCGATCGCCGCCCCGGCCACGCTCGGCCCGGTGTAGCGGAGGCCGGCCAGGTCGAGGGCGGCCTGCAGCGTGCCGTCCTCTCCCGGTCCGCCGTGGCAGCAGACGACCGCCGCCTCGAGCTCGAGCGCCCGGGCCCGGGCGAACCGACCGCCTTCGACGAGGAAGCCGCCGTCGCGCCCGAGGGCGAGGCGCAGCGCGCTGGCCCCGGACGGCACGCCGTCGACGAAGGCGGCCGCCTCGAGGTCGGGGTCGACCTCGAACCACTCGCCGGACTTCGTCCAGTAGACGGCCCGCGTCGCGCGCCGTTCACGCCGGAGCTCATGGGCCGCCTGGAGCCCGGTGAGGACGCTCACGTCGTGCTCGGGCGAGGGCCCACCAAAGATCACGGCGACGTCTGGCACTGCCGGTTGCCTCTCCTTCCGCTCCCCGCCCACGCGGGCGGGCAAAGGGTCAAGGGTAGTGGTCGGGGAGGTCGTTCTCGTAGAGCACGGCGTCGCCGGGGCCGAGGTGGGCACGCACCCACTCGACGGCCTCGGGCCGCGTCCCGACGGCGATCGCCGCCAGGCCGCCGGCGGCGGCGCCGGCGAGCAGGGCGCGGCGGTTGGTCCGGCCGACGACCACCAGCTGGTCGGCCACCTTGGCGGCGTCGCGGGCGAGCGACTCGTTCTCGCCGGCCTGCCGGCGGCCGAGCTCGATCATCCCCGGGGTGACGACGACCCGGCGACCGTCACCGGGGGCGCCGCCGAGCGCGCCGAGTGCCGCCCTGGCCCCGGCGGGGTTCGAGTTGAAGGTGTCGTCGAGGACGTAGACCCCTGAGGGCGCCGGCCCGGCGCTCAGCCGGTTCGGCACCTCCGCCAGCGTCGGGAGCCGCTCGAGGAGCACCGCCGCCGGCACGTCGAGAGCCAGGCCGACCGCCACGGCACAGGCGACGTTGCCGGGCTGCACGCCGGCGGCGAGCGGCACGTTCTCGGCGGCGAGCCGGCCGCCGAGACGGACCGAGACCGTCCGGCCATCGCCTTCGTCCTCGACGACGGCGACGTCGACCGGGCCCGTAGCGGTCGAGCAGCGGATGACCCTCGTCTGCGGGCGGCGGGCGGCCAGCCGGTCGGCCAGGGCGGCCAGGCGGGGGTCGTCGACGTTGAGCACCACCGTCGAGGCCGGCTCGGTGATCTCCGACTTGGCGGTGACGATCGCCTCCTCGGAGCCGAAGCGCTCGAGGTGGACCGGCCCGATGGCGGTGATCACCGAGATCGCCGGCGGGCACCAGCGACAGAGGGCCCGGATCTCACCGGGGCCGTAGGTGCCCATCTCGGCGACGAACACCTCGACACCGTCGTCGAGGTGCTCGTTGATCGCCCGGGCCAGCCCGGCCCGGTTGTTGAACGACGCCGGTGTCGCCAGCGTCCGGCGCGCCCCGCCGACGAGGTGGGCGACGTGGTGCTTGGTCGACGTCTTGCCGTACGAGCCGGTGATGGCGACGACGGTCGGCGCCACCCGCTGCAGCCGGGCGGTGGCCGACCGGACGTAGCGCCTCGCCAGCCGGCGCTCCACCGGCGCCATCACCGCACATGCCAGGTCGAGCAGCACCGGGGCGGCGAGCAGGCCGGCGGCGGCGAAGGCGGCCGCCCCCCCGACCGCCACGCCGACGGCCACGACCGCCGCCTCGAGCACCAGCCAGACGGCGGCCAGCGACCGCAGCCGCCGGGTCGCCACCAGCGGCGACGTGCGGCCGCGCAGCCCGAGGCCGGCCGGCCCGACGACCGCCACCCCGGCCGGCGCGAGGGCGCACAGCGGGAACGTCGGGGTGAACGCCAGCCCGGCCAGGGCGAGCACCGCCAGGGCGAGGTTGACCGGACGTGCCACCCACCACCGGAGGGCGAACCGGCTGACCGAGCCGGCCAGGTAGTGCTCGCGCTGGGCCACCCTGAGCCAGCGGAGGCCGGCGGGGCCGAGGGCCAGCACCGCCGCCACGGTGGCGACCACGACCGGGGCCCCGCCATTGGGGCCGAGCACCCCGGAGACGAGCGGCCCGACGCCGCCGTCGAGTGACCCGGCGAGGGGGCTCACCGGCGCACGGCCGCCAGCCGGTCGACCACCGCCTGGCGGAGCGGCCCCGGGGCGGTACGCGGGGTGAGGTGTCCGGCGCCGGGGCAGACCACCACGTCGGCGCCGCCGAGCCTCTCGGCCGCCGCCCGGCCGACCGAGAGCGGCACCTCGGTGTCGTCGTCGCCCCAGACGAGGGTGACCGGGAGCCGACGGGCCGCCAGCACGTCGAGCTGGGCGTCGTATCGCTCGCCGACCAGCCGGACGAAGACGTCGCGCATGACCCCCTCGGCCGCCCGGTAGTCGGGCGAGCCGTGGCGGCGCCGGGCGGTCTCCAGCCGCGCCTCGCTCAGCACCCCGGCCCGGTTCAGGGCGCGGATCGCCCGGTAGCGGGCACTCGGTCGCCGCCGGTCGGCCCGGGCCACGAGCGGCACGCCGGTCAGCACGAGGGCGCCCACCCGCTCGGGCTCGGCCGCCGCCAAATGGACCGCCACCCGGCCGCCGAAGGAATGGCCCAGGACCACCACCGGAGTGGCCATCTCGTCGAGCACGGCGTCCACCAGGTCGGCGTAGTCCGCCGATCCCCACGGCGTTGGCGGCGGCGGGGTGGCGCCGCAACCCGGCAGGTCGAGCGCCACCGCATCGAGCGCCTCGCCGCCGGCCGGCGCCAGGACCTCGTCGAAGTCCCGGTGGGTCCGGCGCCAGCCGTGGAGTGCGAGCACCGACGGCGGGGCGCCGCCGGTCGTCGTGCCGAACAGCCGCCCGCCGGCGAACGATCGCAGCACCTCAGGCTCCGTCGCCCGGCGCCGGCACCGCCCGGCCCGGGCGGCGCCGGGGGGTGGCCGCCCGCCGGGCGGCCTCGGCGGCCCGGACCCTCGGCAGGACGACGAGGACGTAGAGGCTCGAGGCGGCGGCGGCGGCGGCGATCACCACCAGCGGCACCGGGTCGGTCCGGTTGGCGACCGAGACCGACGCCACCACCGCCAGAGCGCCGAACACCGCGATCCCGACCACCGACAGCACCGGGGCCAGGCGCACCCGGAACGGGCGCGGGTGCTCGGGCGACCGCCGCCGCAGGCGGAGGGTGCAGAAGGCGGCCACCGCGTAGATCATGGCCTCGAGGGCGGCGCCGACGGCGACCAGCAGCTGCCAGGAGTGGGTGAGCGAGACCACCAGGGCAAGCGCCAGCGCCAGCACCCCGAGGGCGCAGACCGGCACCCACGGGACCGCCCGGTCGTTCAACGTCGCCAGCTGGCGCGGCAGGCTGCCCTCCCGCGCCGTGCCGTAGACGAACCGCGAGGCGGTGATGAACCCGCCGTTGAACGTGTTGAGGGCCGTCACCGCCGTGACCCCCGCCATCGCCCACAGCCCCGCCCGGCCGAACGCCGCCCGCCCGAGCAGCAGCTGCGGGTAGGCAGAGGTGAGCTGGTGGTGGTCGAGCACGTGGCTCATCGCCACCGTGGCGAGCGAGCAGACGACGAAGAGCAGCCCGACCGCCACCAGCATCCCGCGGTGGACGTGCTCGGGCCGCCGGACCTCCTCGGCGCTGGTCGTCACCCACTCGAACGCGCTGAAGAGGAACACGCCGAGGGCGACCGCCTCGACGAGGCTCCCGAGCCCGTGGCCGTGCAGCGGCTGGAGCGGGAACCGGAGCGGGTGGTGGCTGCGCAGGAGGGCGGCCGACGCCACCACCACGGTGGCGGCGAGCACCCCGTAGGTGGCCAGGTCCTGCACCCAGCCGGCGACGCTGACCCCCCGGAGGTTGGAGAGCACCGCCAGCACCAGCAGCCCGGCGATCCACAGGGCCGACACCCAGCCGGACTCGCCGAAGGCGTGGGCCAGCGCCGTGCCCACGATGAAGGCGTCGGCGGCGATCACGAGGACGATCGTCGTCATGTAGGTGAACGTGATGATGAGGGCCACCCGGTCGTCCATCGACCGCTTCATGTAGAGGCGGATGGCGGCGGCGGTCGGGAACATCCCGTTCAGCTCGCCGAAGAACCCCCACGCCAGGAGGGCCAGCAGCCCGGCCACCCCGATGGCGATCCAGGCGGAGTCGCCGGCGACGTAGCCGACGAGGCCGGCGGCCGCCAGGTACTCGAGAGCGGCGAAGGCCAGGCCGGCCGAGGTCGACACCGTCGTGCGCAGGCCGAGCGCCCGCCGCAGGGCGGCCCCGCCGCTGGCGCCGGCCGTCGGGTCCGCGCTCACCCCCACCTCACTGGTCGAGGAAGGCGACCATCGAGATGGCGTCGATCCTCATCACGTCGGCCTGGGACCCGGCCAGGGTGATCTCGCCGGACATGTACTTCTCCGACGGGTTGAGGTCGCCCCAGAACATGTCGCAGAAGTCCTCGCTCGACCCGGTGACGACCACGTCGGGCGTCCCGACCCGGCCGAACCGGAGCTCGCCGAGCTCCTGGTCGCGGACCTCCATAGTGAACGCCTCGACCCCGTCGGAGGGGACGAAGTGGATCACCCGGTCCCATCCGCGGACCATCTTCTTCAGGCGCTGGTTCTCGTTGCTGCGCCGTCGCCAGTCGGCGTAGGCCTCGGCCAGCTCGTCCGGCGTCGCCACCTCAGCTCCCGGCGCCGAGCGCCCCGGCCACCTCGGCGGCCGCCCGCTCACCGGCCTGGAGGGCCCCCTCGAGGTAGCCGCACCACTCGGTGGCGGTCTCGGTCCCCGCCCAGTGGACCGGCCCGAACGGGTCGCGCAGTGCCGTGCCGAGGGTGGTCAGCGCGCCGGGGACGCAGATCGCCACCGGGCCGCCACCGGTGAACCTCTCGGCCGGCCAGTGCTGCTCGTGCAGCGACACCGGCTCGGCCGCCGGCGGCCCGAAGGCGCGGCCCAGCTGCTCGAGCACCGCCTTGCGTCGCAGCTCGGCGCCCGCGCGCTCGTAGCGCCGGCAGTCGTGCCCGGCGACGAAGCCGACCAGGACGCCGTGGCTGCCGTCAGCCGGGGAGTCGTCGAAGGTGCTCGACAGCGGACCGGCGTCGGCGACCAACTGCCCGTTCAGGCCGGCGTCGCGCCAGAACGGGCGGTCGTAGACGGCGTGGACCTTCGTCACGGTGCCCATCGGCATCCGCATCGCCAGCTGGTCGCGCAGGCCCGGCGGCTCCGGCGCCCACCGGAGCCGGGCGGCGACCACCGGCGGCATCGCCACCACCGCCCGCTGCGCTCGGACCGACCAGGACCCATCGCCGCCGGCCGCCCCCTCCGGCGCTGCCCGGCGTGCGGTGACCGTCACCTTGGCCGTCGCGCCGGGATCGATCCGCACGTCCTCGACCGGCGACGAGAGGACGACGCCCCGGCCGAGCTCGGCGGCCATGGCGAGCGCGAGTTGCTGGGAGCCGCCGACGAACCGGCGCTCCTGGGCGCCCCCGGTCGTCCTGACGAGGTTGGAGAGGCCGCCACCGGCGTGGAGGTAGAAGAGGGTGAACAGCAGCGAGAGCTCCTCCGGCTCGGCCCCGAAGACACCTCGCACGGCCACCGCGAGCAGGCTGCGAGCCGGACCGGCGGCGAGGTGGTCGTCCATCCAGCCGGCCAGCGTCGTCCCGTCGAGCCGGCGGGCGTCGGCCGCCTCCCACGGGACGTGCGTCGGCACCTCCAGGGCCAAAAGGTCCAGGTCCAGGATCGCCTCGACCGCCTCGGCGGCAGCCGCCGCGTCGGAGGTCGGGATGAGCCCGCCATAGGTGTAGCGGGCGCCGTCGCGCAGCTCGACCCCCTCGCCGGCGGTGTAGGTCGGCGAGGTGGCGACGCCGAGGTCGTCGGCCAGCGACTGCAGCCGGGTCTGGGTGGGCCCGATCCACTGCCCCCCGCGGTCGACGACCAGGTCGCCGATCCGCTCGGTCCACGAACGTCCCCCCACCCGGTCGCGCGCCTCGAGCACCACGACCTCCAACCCGCGTCGGACCAGCGCACGGGCGGCGGCCAGGCCCGAGAACCCGGCGCCGAGGACCACGACGTCGCATTCCCGGTCGGTCACCACAGCGGCGGCCACCCTACCGAAGGCGCCCGGCGGCCATCGCCCGGCGCGCACCCACTCGGTACCGTTGGCGTGATGGCTCGAGCCGATCCCGGCGCCCCTGCCGCCGACGACACCGGGGTGGTCCCGCCCGGATTGACCGCCGCCCAGCGCGAGGCGGTGATGGCCACCGATCGGAGCTTGTGCGTGCTCGCCGGGGCCGGGACCGGCAAGACCAGGGTGCTCACCCTGCGGGTGGCCCGCCGGATAGGCGACGGCAGCGCCGAGGAGGATCGGGTGCTCGTGTGCACCTTCAGCCGTAAGGCGGCGGGCGAGCTCCGCCGCCGGCTGTGGTCGCTCGGGGTGGGTGCCGGGGTGGAGGCCGGGACCTTCCACCGCATCGCCCTCGGTCTGCTCCGCCAGCACCGCTCGGACCACGGCCGGCCGGCCCCGGTGGTGCTGGCCGACCGGCGTCCGTTGCTGATGGAGCACGTGGTGGCGGCTGATCCCGGCACCCCCCGTAAAGGACGCGGTCGGCTGCCGGTGGCGGGCCAGCGGGTGGGTCAGCTCGACGCCGAGATCGGCTGGGCCAAGGCCCGGCTGGTCCCCCCGGAGGCCTACGAGGCGGCCGCCCGCCGGGCCCGCCGACGTTCGCCGGGGGGTGCGGCCCGCACCGCCGAGCTCTACGCCGCCTACGAGCGGGCCAAGCGGCGGCGCGGGGCGCTCGACCTCGACGACCTGCTCTGGGAGTGCGGCGACCTGCTCGAGGACGATCCGACGTTCGCCGCCGCCGTCCGCTGGCGGTTCCGCCACCTGTTCGTCGACGAGATGCAGGACGTCAACCCGGCGCAGTTCCGCCTCGTCCAGGCGCTGCTCGGGGGCCAGGCCGACCTCTTCGTGGTCGGCGACCCGCACCAGTCGGTCTACGGCTGGAACGGCGCCGATCCGGGACTGCTCGAACGGCTGCCGTCGCTCGTCCCGGGGACCCGGGTCCTGCGCCTGGACGAGAACCACCGCTGCTCACCGCAGGTGGTGGCGGCGGCCAGCGCCGCCCTGGGCCTTCGGGCCGACCGGGCGCCGGCCAGCACCCGGGCCGACGGGCCGCTGCCGCGGGTGGTCGGCCACGAGGACGACCTCGACGAGGCAGCCTGGGTGGCCCACCAGGCGTGGCTGGCCCACCGCCCCGGCCGGCGCTGGTCCCAGCTGGCGGTGCTGGCCCGCACCAACGCCCAGCTCGACGTGCTGGCCGACGCCTTCGCCGCCGCCCGGATCCCGCTGCGCCGGGCCGGGGTCGACCAGGCGCCGGGCAGCGACGTCTCGGTGGCCGCCCCGGGCGACGGGGAGGGCGTCGACGACGGGACCGCCCGCCGACTCGAGGGCGACCGGACCGGCCAGCGAGACGACGAGCGCGACGCCGTCGTCCTCACGACCTTCCACCGCGCCAAGGGGCTCCAGTGGCCGGCTGTCTTCGTCGTCGGCCTGTCCAACGACCTCGTCCCGATCGCCTCGGCACGTACCCCGGCGGCGGTGGCGGAGGAGCGGCGGCTGCTCTACGTGGCGCTGAGCAGGGCCGAGGACGAGTTGGTCTGCACCTGGTCGCGTCACCGCTCGTCCTCTTCCGGCTCTTCCGGCGGCCGGGACGGCCATGGCACGGTTACGAGGGAGCCCTCGCGCTGGCTGCCGGCCGTCGACGCGGCGGTGGCGGCCATGGCCGACGACCACCGGGCGATGGCGCCGGGCGAGGTGGCCCGGCGCCTCGCCGACCTGCGGGCGACGCTCGAGGGCGGGCACCGCGACGCCGCGACGCCGCAAGGGTGACGACGGCAGGGAGCACCTTCTAGCACCGGCGATAGTCTCGGTCGCAGGCCGGGGCCGCCGTCGGCGACGGCGGTCCGGCGATCCGACACCGATCGGGGGCGACACATGGCCGACGACGACGACGGGCTGGTGGCGCAGCTGCGCTCCATCGCCGGCGACTCGGCGGTGCAGGCCGGAGTGGACGTCCGTCCCGACGACACGCACGACGAGGCCTTGACGACGGTGCCGGCCTCCCCCCGGGCGGTCGTCCGGCCGGTGGACGCCGGGCAGGTCTCGGCCATCCTCGCACTGGCGAGCGAGCTCGGGGTGACGGTGGTGGCCCGGGGCTCGGGCACCGGCCTCTCGGGCGGGTGCCGACCGGACCCGGCCGGGATCGTCGTCGCCTTCGACGCCATGGACCGGGTGCTCGAGGTAGACGCCGACAACCAGGTGGCGGTGGTGCAGCCCGGGGTCACCCTCGGCCAGCTGGAGGAGGCGCTGGCCCCATATGGCCTCACCTACCCGGTGGCGCCGGGCGAGCAGAGCGCGTCGGTGGGCGGCACGGTCGCCACCAACGCCGGGGGGATGCGGGCCGTCCGTGACGGCGTGACCCGGCACCACGTGCTCGGCCTCGAGGCGGTGCTCGCCGACGGGTCGGTCATCCGCACCGGCGGCAAGCTCGTCAAGACGTCGGTCGGCTACGACCTCACGCAACTGCTCGTCGGCTCCGAGGGGACACTGGCCCTGGTGACCGAGGTGACCCTCAAGCTGCAGCCCCGCCGACCCCACCGGGCGACCCTCCTCGCCCCCTTCGGCGAGCTCGGCCGGGTGGCGCGGGCGGTGCCGGCACTGGTGCAGGCCGGCCTGGCGCCGGCCGTGCTCGAGTACCTCGACGCGCTGACGATGGCGTCGGTGACGTCGTCCGCCGGAGTCGAGCTCGGCGTGGCGGCCGACGTCGCCGCGGCGAGCGCCTGCTACCTGGTGGTCGTCCTCGAAGGGTTCAACGACGACCGCCTGGGAGCCGATGTCGAGACGGCCGGCGAGCTCCTCGCCCAGCTCGGCGCGCTCGACGTGTTCGTCCTTTCGGCCGGGGCGGGGGCGGCCCTGGTAGCCGCCCGCGAGCGCGCCTTCTACGTCGCCAAGGCGGCCGGCGCCGACGACATCGTCGACGCCGTCGTCCCGCGGGCGGCGATCCCCGACTACCTTGCCTCGGTGGCAGCCCTGGCCGACGAGCACGGCGCCCTCGTCACCGGCTGCGGGCACGTCGGCGACGGGAACGTCCACCTCTCGGTCTTCCTCCCCGACCCGTCGGCCCGCGGCGCGCTGTTGCGCCGGCTCTTCGCCGGCGCCCGGGCCCTCGGGGGCGAGGTGTCGGGCGAGCACGGGCTCGGGAGCGAGAAGCGGCCGTACTTCCTCGAGCTGGCCGACCCGGCGGTGCTCGACCTGCTCGGACGGATCAAGGCCGCCTTCGACCCCCGCGGCATCCTCGGCCCCGGGCGGGGGGCCGCCCCCTCGGCGGGACCCGGCGAGCTGGCCGTGCCGGCGGCCTCGACGGCCGAGCGATGAACGGCGCCTCGTCGCTTCTGGCGGCGCTCGTCGGCGCCGGAGTCGACGTCTGCTTCGCCAACCCCGGCACCTCGGAGATGCACTTCGTCGCCGCCCTCGACGGCGTGCCGTCGATGCGCGGGGTGCTGTGCCTGTTCGAAGGGGTGGCCACCGGTGCCGCCGACGGTTACGCCCGGATGGCCGGCCGGCCGGCGACCACGCTGCTCCACCTCGGCCCCGGACTGGCCAATGGGCTGGCCAACCTCCACAACGCCCGACGGGCACGCTCGCCGGTCGTCAACGTCGTCGGCGACCACGCCACCTATCACTCCCGCTACGACGCCCCGCTCGAGTCCGACATCGAGAGCCTCGCCCGTCCGGTCTCCGGCTGGTACCGACGCTGCACCCGGGCGGCCGACGTCGCCGCCGACGCCCTCGACGCACTGGGTGCCGCCTGCGGCCCGCCCGGCCGGGTGGCCACACTCGTCCTCCCGGCCGACGTGTCGTGGGACGAGACCGACGCCGCCGTTCCCCCCGGGCCGCTGCCCCGGCCAGCCTCGCCGGTGGCGGCCGACAGCGTGGCGGCGGTCGCCAAGGCGCTCGGCAAAGGCGAGAAGGCCGGCCTCCTGCTCGGCGGCACCGCGCTGAGCGAACGCTCCCTGCGGGCGGCCGGACGGGTGGCGGCGGCCACCGGTGCGGCGCTGTGGTGCGAGACGTTCCCGGCCCGTCTCGCCCGCGGGGCCGGGAGGACGCCGGTCGAGCGGCTCGGCTACTTCGGAGAGCTCGTCGAGGCCCAGCTGGCCGGGACCGGCCAGCTCGTGCTGGTCGGCGCCCGCCGGCCGGTGTCCTTCTTCGCCTATCCGGGCAAGCCGAGCGACCTGGTCCCGCCGGGCTGCACCGTCCAGCCGCTGGCCGGTGCCGGCGACGACGCTGCCCTGGCCCTCGAGCAGCTGGCCGAGGCCGTCGGTGCCCCCGCCGAGGCGCCGGCGGCACCCCCACAGCGCCCCGGCCGGCCGGTCGGGGCGCTCGACGCCGCATCGCTGGCCGCCGCCGTCGGCTCGCTGTTGCCCGAGGGCGCGGTGGTGGTCGACGAGTCGAACACCACCGGGATCTTCCTTGCGTCCGCCACCGCCGGCTGTCCGCCCCACGACTGGCTGACGCTCACCGGCGGCGCCATCGGCTTCGGGATGCCGGTGGCCACCGGGGCGGCGGTGGCCACCCCGGGGCGGCGGGTGCTCTGCCTCGAGTCCGACGGCAGTGCGATGTACACCATCCAGGCGCTCTGGACCCAGGCCCGAGAGGGGCTGGACGTGACGACGGTCGTCCTCGCCAACCGCTCCTACGCCATCTTGAACCTCGAGCTCGCCCGTGTCGGCGCCGGGGCCGGTGGGCCGGCAGCCGCCGCCATGCTCGACCTCTCGACGCCGCCGATCGACTTCGTCGCGCTCGCCTCCGGGATGGGCGTGCCGGCCAGCCGCGCCACCACCGCCGACGAGCTGGTCGCCCAGCTCGCCCGGTCGCTGGCCGAGCCGGGGCCGTGGCTGATCGAGGCCGTGGTGCCCGGCCTCGGCTGACCGACCCGCTGGCGGCGGCCTCAGCCCTGCGCCACCCGGTCGGGACGGCCGAGGTCCCGGCCTTCCTCGGTCACCCCCATCGGCAGGACGCCCTCGAAGGCGGTCAGGGTGCCCTCGGCCGCCTCCTCTTCCTCGTGGGCGCGACGGGCCTGCCGGGTCACGCCGGCCGGCACCGACGGCTCGGCGAGCGCCGGCGCGACGTACTTGCCGCCGCGCAGCCAGGAGGCGCCGGCCGCCAGCAGGCAGGCGGCGGCGGCGAACCAGAGCGCCTCGCGCAGCCCCGACTCGAACGGCATGCTGATCAGCGCCGGGAAGAAGCGGTGGCCGGTGAGGAAGGCGACCTGGGAGGGCGCCATCTTGGCGAGCGAGGGACCGAGCAGCTGGCGGACCGGGTCGTAGCCGAGGAATGCAGCGAACAGGCTGGCCACCGGTGGGAGGTGGGCCACCCGGGCAGCCGCGGTCCCCGGCACGCCGTGGGCGACAAGGCCGTGGAAGAGCCGGCCGGGGAGCGACGACGAGAGCCCGACGATGATGAGGCTGAAGAAGACGCCGATCGACAGCACCTGGGCCGAGTTCTGGAAGGTGTTGGCCACCCCGGCGCCGGCGCCCCGGCGGTTCGGCGGCAGGCTGTTCATGATCCCGGCCCGGTTGGGAGCGGCGAACACCCCCATCGCCATCCCCATCACGAGCAGCACGACGGCGAAGGTGGCGTAGGAGAAGTCGACCGGCAGGGCGGTGAGGAGGAGGAAGCACCCGGCGGTGACCACCATCCCCCCGGTGGCGAACGGGCGGGCGCCGAAGTGGTCGGAGAGCCAGCCGGCGACCGGGGCGGCGAGCAGCATCCCGGCGGTCAGCGGCAGCATGTAGATCCCGGCCCACAGCGGCGTCTGGGCGAAGTCGTAGCCGTGGAGCGGCAACCACACGCCCTGGAGCCAGAGGATCAGGAGGAACATCAGGCCGCCGCGCCCGAGCGCCCCGAGGAAGCCGGCGAAGTTCCCCCCGCTGAAGGCCCGGATCCCGAAGAGCTTGAGATCGAACATCGGGTGGGCGACTTGCGTCTCGATCACCGCGAAGACCCCGAGCAGCACCACGCCGGTCCCGAGGGCGGCCAGCACCTTCGGGTTCGTCCAGCCCATGACGTGCCCGCCGTACGGCATGATCCCGTAGGTGATCCCGGCGAGCACCGTCACGAGGCCGACGGCGAAGGTGGCGTTGCCCCACCAGTCGATCGGCGCCGGAGTCCGCACGCCCTGGTCTTGCAGCTTCCGGTAGGCCCAGAACGTCCCGAACAGCCCGAAGGGCACCGAGACGAGGAACACCAGGTGCCACTCGACCGGCGCCAGCAGTCCCCCGAGGATCAGGCCGACGAACGACCCGACGACCAGGGCGATGGCGTTGATCCCGATCGCCATGCCCCGCTCGTCCTCGGGGAATGCGTCGGTCAGGATGGCGCCGGAGTTCGCCATCAGGCAGGCGGCGCCGACGCCCTGGCCGATCCGCATGGCGATCAGGTACCCCGCGCCGGCGGTCCCGGTCAGCCAGGTCACCGACAACAAGATCGAGAAGAGCGTGAAGACGGCGAAGCCGAGGTTGTAGACCCGCACCCGCCCGTACATGTCGCCGATCCGGCCGAGCGTCACCACGAGCACGGCGGTGACGACCATGTAGCCCATGAGCATCCACAGCAGGTAGCCGGTGCTCGACGGGACGAGCGGGTCGACGTGGACACCCTTGAAGATCGCCGGCAACGCGATCAGCACGATCGAGCTGTTGATCGCCGCCATCAGACCACCGAGGGTGGTGTTCGAGAGCGCCACCCACTTGTAGCGGCCGCCGGTCGCCGGCGCCCCGGTGGTCGCTCGTGGCGCGATCGGTCGCACAGCCGTCATCGCCTCGCCCTTCTCCGCCCCCCGCCTATAACGTTTACGTTGACGTAAAGAATAGCAGAGGCCGGCGTCGGCCGTTCAGTCTGCGGCGGTCCCCCCCGGGCCATCGCCGATGTCCACCACCACCGGGGCGTGGTCGGACGGCTTGTTGCCGGCCGGGCTCTTCTTGCGGGCCTCGCGGTCGACCCGGGCGTCGGTGCAGCGGGCGGCCAGCTGCGACGAGAGCAGCACGAGGTCGATCCGCATCCCGTGGCCCTTGTGGAAGTCGCCCGCCCGGTAGTCCCACCAGCTGAAGACCCCGCCGTCGGGATGGAAGCGCCGGAACACGTCGACCAGGCCCCAGTCGAGGATGTGCTCGAGCGCCTCGCGCTCGGGCGGGCTGACGTGGGTAGCCCCGACGAAGGCCGCAGGGTCCCAGACGTCGAGGTCGTCGGGAGCCACGTTGAAGTCGCCGCAGACCGCCACCTCGTCGTCGGCGGTGCAGTGCTCGTCGAGGTAGGCGCGCAGCCGGGCCAGCCAGGCGAGCTTGTTGCGGTACTGCTCGTGGTCGAGGCTGCGGCCGTTCGGGACGTAGACCGAGTGCACCCAGACCCCGCCGCAGAGGGCCGCCACGAACCGGCAGCCGAAGGCCCCGGCCTCCTCCTCGAACCCGATCCCCCGCACCGGCGAGTCGAGGCCCACCCGGCTCAGGATCGCCACCCCGTTCCAGCGACCGTCGCCGTGGTGCACCGACTCGTAGCCGACGTCGGCGAACGCACCCTCGGGGAAGGCGTCGTCGGCCTGCTTGGTCTCCTGCATGCACACGACGTCGGGCCGGTTGGCCTCGATCCACTCGAGCACCAACGGGAGCCGGGCCCCCAACGAGTTCACGTTCCAGGTGACGAGCCGCACCTCACGCCCCCGGGACGGCATCGACCAGGACGAAGAGGAGGTCGGCCTCGCACGCCGGCTGCCCGTCGACCCGGGCCGTCCCATGTCCCCGCCCCGCCCGCGCCGAGAGCCGTCCCACCTCGACCGCCAGCTCGAGGGTCTCACCCGGCGACACCTGCCGGCGAAAGCGAGCCCGCTCGATGCCGCCGAACAGCGGCAGCTTGCCGGCATACCGATCGTCGGCCAGCACGGCGATGCCCCCGAGCTGCGCCAACGACTCGACCATCAAGACGCCCGGCAGCGTCGGACGTCCCGGGAAGTGGCCGGCGAAGAAGTCCTCCTCGCCGGTGAGGTGCCACCGCCCGACCGCCGAGCGACCCGGGTCGACCGACACCACCTCGCTCACGAACAGGAACGGCGGGCGGTGCGGCAGGACGGCGGCGGGGTCCGGGGGCAGCAGTGTCGACACCGTCGGCGAGGCTACCTGCGGCCGGTCACGAGAGGAGCAGCCCGACCGCGTGGTCGGCGTCGGCCAGGTCGGGTAGCACCGCATCGGGACCGAGTGCCTCGAGCTCGCCGATCGCCGCCCCCCCGGTGCCCACGAGCAGGCACCGGGCCCCCGACGCCCGGGCGCACGCCAGGTCGTTGGCGGAGTCGCCGACCACCCACACCTGGTCGGGCTCGAACCGACGACCACGCCGCTTTGCAACCCGTCCGACGGCGACCGGCACCAACCGGCTTCGGTCGGCGTGGTCGCTGCCGAAGGCACCCACCTCGAGATCGAGCCACCGATCGAGGCCGAAGGCACCCAGTTTCACCGCGGCGTTCGCCGCCACGTTGCCGGTGAGGACTGTCTGTACCACTTCGGGAGCCGCCGCCAGCCGCCCGAGTGCGGCTTCGACCCCCGGGAGCACCGTGCCGCGCCGACGAACCTCCCCCTCGGACGCCGCCAGCGCCGCCGCCAGGTGGCCGAGCACCGTGTCGAGATGGACCAGCACCTCGTCCTCGGCGACCTCGAGCATCGCCAGGTACTCCCGCACGATCTGGGGATCGGTCTTGCCCGACATCGTCGGGCGGGTCGCCGGCCGGATGCCCAACGTCCGCTCGATCGCCAGGTCGAACACCTCGGCACCGACACCGCCCGAGTTGACCAGCGTGCCGTCGATGTCCCAGAGGACCAGCCGCGGCGCCACCCCTCAGGCGCTCTCGCGTCGCCCGCCCGCCGCCTCGGTCCCCGGCAGCGCCAGCTCGGCCACCCGGCGCGCAGGATCGAGGGCGACCAGGACGAACCGCCGACGCTCGCCGCGGCTCAGCACCTCCCTGGCCTTGCGCGGCGGAGGGTCGGCCATGCCCGACAGCGGCACGTAGCAGTGGAGCGACCCGCCGTCGGGCAGCTCCACTTCGACCATGGCCCCGTGGGAAGTGAACGACGCCACCTCGCCCTCCACCTCGCTCCCGAGTGGGTACGTCGCCACGAAATTGATGAACGACAGCGGCTCGTTGACCGCCGGTGGCGGCGATCCCCGGCGGCGACGACGGCCCCTCTTCTCGTCGCTCTTGTCCTCGGCGGCGCCGTCCTCGCCGGCGCTCGTCGGCGTGAGCGCCTCGGCCACCGCCTCGTCGATCGCGTGGCGGACGTCCTCGTCGACCGGTCGGCGGGCGACCGCCACCGGCTGCCCCTCGGTCTCGCCGGCGATGGCCGTCGCCTTGGCCGTGCGGCGGCCGGCCCTCGTGGCCGTCGCCGCGGCCGCCTTCCCCGCCTTCCTCGACGTGGCCGCCTTGGCCGCCTTGTCCGCTGGCGACGCCTTGGCCGCCTTGTCCGCTGGCGACGCCTTGGCCGTCGCCGTCTCGTCCCCTCGCGCCTTGGCGGCCGCCTTGGCCGCCTTGGCTGCCTTGGCCGCCTTGGCCGCCGGCGCGGCGGCGTGGGCCGACTTCTCGGCCTTCTCGGCCTTCTTGGCGACCGGGGCGCCCGGGAAGACCTGGTCGGTGGCCTGGTCGGTGGCCGGCTCGGCCCCGGCGGTCGCCTTGACCACCCTCTTCGCCGCCTTCACGGCCTTCTTGGCCGCCTTCGTCGCCTTCTCGGCGTTCTCGGCCTTCTTGGCGTTCGTCGCCTTCTCGGCGTTCTCGGCCTTCTTGGCCTCCTTCGCCCTCTTGGTCGCCGGCTCGGGCGTGGCGGTCGCCTTGGCCACCTTCTTCGCTGCCTTCTCGGTGGGCCGAGCAGCCTTTTTGGCCGCCTGTCGGCTCACCGGCTGTCCTCCGGCAGCGGGGCGGGCCGTCCCGTCGGTCACGGGCTCGACCGCCGCCCCGTCCCCGGGCGGGTGCCACACGTCGCCGATCCGCGGCACCGACCCGTCGGGCAGCCGGGCGGGCAGCCGCTTGGCCGCCACCCGCTTGGCCGCCTTCGCCAGCTCCGCCGCCTTCTCCGGCAGGCTGGCGTCGGCCAGCGCCTGGCGCTTGGCCTTGCCGGTTGCCTGCCTGCTCTTCGCGCCACGGACGGGGATCCGGGGGGTGAAGATCCAGCCGACTCCGGGCACCGGCTTGCCGCCGATCAGTCGCCCCTCGTCGAACAGCCACGGATGCTCGCCGTGGAACTCCTGGAAGGAGTCGTTGGAGAGCACCACCGCCCCGGTCCGCTCGGCGATGCGCAGGACGAAGGCGTCACCTCTGCCGACCGCCCCGGCCGGCGGCGACACGATCTCGCCGTGGAGCTCGGCCTCCTCGAGCTGCTCCCGCTCTGCCTCGTCGATACGGTGCTCGAACGAAGCGTCGACCACCACCACGATCTCAGCCTCCGGGTCCTCGGCGGCATAGGCCCGGACCGCCTCGTCGAGCTGTCCCAGGCTCGGTGTCGTCCGTCCCTCGGTCGCCAGGTTGGATCCGTCGACCACCACGTGGTGCTTGCCGGCCATGTCGGCGCTAGTCAATCACGGGTCGTGGGTCGGCTCGGCAAACCGGCCCAGGGCCGGTGCGGGCGGCATCGGGCGGCGCCGGGCATCCCGGCACCGGGTGGCGGTGCATGCCCGAGCGCCCGCTCAGCCGACCGCCCGGTCGAGCAGGTCGGCCTGTTCGACCTGGTGGAGCGCACCCGAACCGGTCGCCGGGCTGGCCGACTCGGCGCGGCTGACGTGGCGCAGCCGGTAGCGATCTCGGAGCAGCCGGTGGAGCCGGGCGTGGACGAACGACCAGGCGCCCATGTTCTCGGGCTCTTCTTGGAGCCAGACGACCTCCTCGGCCCCGGGGTACCGCTCGAGGACCTCGGCGAGCCGGTCCTGCGGCCACGGGTACAGCTGCTCGACCCGGACGACCGCCACCGACTCGGGTGGCAGCGGGGTCCCCGATCCGGGCGTCACCGGTGACGGTCCCTTGCCGGCCAGTCGGAGGTCACGGCGGGCCAACGCCTCGTGGGCGACCTTCCCGCTGCAGAGCACCACGCGGCGGATGGCGCCGAGGTCGGGCACCCCGGGATCGTCGATCACCTCGTCGAAGGTGCCGCCAGCCAGGTCGCTCAGTGGCGACCGGGTCGCCGGCGCCCGGAGCATCGACTTGGGCGTGACGACCACCAGGGGTGTGACCGGTGAGCGGCGGGACTGGGCCCGGAGCAGGTGGAAGTACTGGGCGGCGGTCGACGGCTGGGCCACCCGGAGGTTGCCCCGGGCGCACAGCGACAAGAACCGCTCGACCCGGGCCGACGAGTGCTCCGGTCCCTGGCCCTCGTAGCCGTGCGGCAGCAGCAGGACCAGACCGGCCTGCTGCCCCCACTTGTCGTCGGCTGCCACGAGGAAATTGTCGATGATGATCTGAGCGCCGTTGACGAAGTCGCCGAACTGCGCCTCCCAGGCGACCAGCGACTCCGGCGCCTCCACCGAGTAGCCGTACTCGAACCCGACGGCGGCGTACTCGGACAGGAGCGAGTCACGGATCGTGAAACGGCCGGTCTCTTCGGCGGTCGTCGGCCCGACGGCGCCGCCACCTCGCCCGAGCCGGTCGAGCGTCTCGGGGATGTGGGCCAACGGGACGAACTCGGCGCCGGTGGCGTAGTCGACCAGCACGGCGTGGCGCTGGGAGAACGTCCCTCGGCGGGTGTCCTGACCCGTGAGGCGGACGTCGACCCCCTCGACCAGCAGTGAGCCGATGGCCAGCGCCTCGGCCAGCGCCCAGTCGACCAACCCCTGGCCGAGTAGCTGCTCGCGCTGGGCGAACTGGCGGGCCAACTTCGGGTGGACGACGAAACCCTCGGGGACGGCGCTGGTCACGGCGGCGAGCGCGGCGAGCGACCGCTCGTCCACCCCGGTCGGGACCGCCGGGATCGACGGCCCGACTCGGTCGCCCGACGGCGGTCGGGCCGGCGGCGCCGGCGGCTCTGCCCGGACCTCGTCGAGGGCCCGCTGCAGGCGGCTGTTGAAGTCCTCGAGCGCCGCCTCGGCCTCGTCCAGCGTGATGTCCCCGCGACGGACCAGCGACTCGGTGTAGAGCTTGCGGACCGCCCGCTTGGCGTCGATCCGCTGGTACATCAGCGGCTGGGTGTAGCTCGGGTCGTCGCCCTCGTTGTGCCCGTGGCGGCGGTAGCAGACGAGGTCGATGACCACGTCCTTGTGGAACCGCTGTCGGAAGCCGAAGGCGAGCCTGGCCGCCCGCACACAGGCCTCCGGGTCGTCGCCGTTCACGTGGAAGATCGGCGCCTGGACCATCTTGGCGACGTCGGTGGCGTAGACCGAGGTCCGGGCGGCCTCCGGGGCGGTCGTGAACCCGAGCTGGTTGTTGATCACCAGGTGGGCGGTCCCCCCGATCTGGTAGCCCGACAGGCCCGACAGGTTCAGCGTCTCGGCGACCACCCCTTGGCCGGCGAAGGCGGCGTCGCCGTGGACGAGCACGGCCAGCACCGGGAAGTCGGCGTCCCCCCGGGCGGCTCCCGGCGTGCCGTCGGTCGGTGGCATCAGCCGGTCCTGCTTCGCCCGTGCCATCCCCTCGACCACCGGGTCGACCGCCTCGAGGTGTGACGGGTTGGACGCCATCGTCACCGGCAGGTCGATCCCCGAGCGCCCCGTGAACTTGCCGACCGCTCCCTTGTGGTACTTGACGTCCCCCGAGCCCTGCACCGATTCAGGGTCGAGATTGCCCTCGAACTCCTCGAAGATCTCGCGGTAGGACTTGCCGACGATGTTCGCCAGGACGTTGAGACGGCCCCGGTGGGCCATCCCTATCACCGCCTCGGACGAGCCGGCCGACGCCGCAGCGTCGAGCAGCGCGTCGAGAAGGACGATCGCCGACTCGGCGCCTTCGAGGCCGAACCGCTTCTGCCCGACGTAGCGGGTGTGCAGGAACCGCTCGAACACCTCGGCCGCGTTCAGGCGGTCGAGGATGTGGTGCTGCTCGGCCGCGTCGACCCCGCTCGGCACCCCCTCGACGTGCTCCTGGATCCATCGCTTCTGCTCCGGGTCCTGGATGTGCATGTACTCGATGCCGAGGGTCCGGCAGTAGGCGTCGCGCAGCACGTGGAGGATCTCATCGAGGGTGGCCACGTCCATCCCCGCCAGCCCGTCGGCCACGAAGCGACGCGGCAGGTCCCAGATGGTGAGCCCGTAGGGCAGCGGGTCGAGCTCGGGATGGATGTGCGGCGGTTCGACGTCGAGCGGGTCGAGATGGGCGATGAGGTGACCCCGGACCCGGTACATGTTGATCAGCGTCTGGACGTGGACCTGCTTGACCAGCCGGTCGTGCTCCCCCTCGGCCGGGTCGTCGGCGGCGTTGGTGTCCGGCCGCCACCGGACCGCTTGGTACGGGACGCTCATCGAGTCGAAGACGTCGTCGTAGAAGCCGTGCTGCCCGATCAGGCACTCCGCCACGTGCGCCAGGAACAGACCCGACTCGGCGCCCTGGATGACGCGGTGGTCGTAGGTCGACGTCAGGGTGATCACCTTGCCGATCCCGAGCTCGGCCACCACCCGCGGGTCGGCCGCCTCGAAGCCCGGCGGCAGCATCAAGGCCCCGACCCCGACGATCGCTCCCTGCCCCGGCATCAGCCGCGGTACCGACTGCACCGTGCCGAGCGTCCCGGGGTTGGTGATCGTGACGGTCGTCCCGGCGAAGTCGTCGGGGGTCGCCTTCCCGGAGTGGACCCGCCGCACCAGGTCCTCGTAGGCGAGCACGAACGAGCCGAAGTCGAGCGTGTCGGCGTCCTTGATGCACGGCACCAGCAACGACCGCGACCCGTCGGTCCGCTGGACGTCGACGGCCAGCCCGAGCCCGACGTGCGGCGGCCGAACGACCGCCGGTGCCTCCTTGCCGTCGACCCGGTCGGCGAAGTGCGCGTTGAGCGCCGGCACCACCTGGAGCGCCCGCACCACTGCGAACCCGATGAGGTGGGTGAAGCTGACCTTGGCACCGGTGGTCCGGGCCAGCTGGTTGTTGAGCACCTGGCGGTTGACCTCGAGCAGGCGGGCTGGCACCGTCCGCACGCTCGTCGCCGTCGGCACCCCGAGGCTGGCCTCCATGTTGGCGGCGATCCGCGCCGCCACGCCCCGTAGCGGCTGGGCCACCGACCCATCCCCCTCGGCACCGGTCGCCGCCGGCGGCGCAGGTGCCGGGGGCGCGGCCGGTGCCGGGGGCGCGGCCGGTGCCGGGGGCGCGGCCGGTGCCGGGGGCGCGGCCGGTGCCGGTGCCGGTGCTGAGACCGCGGGGGTGGCGGCGGATGGACGGGAGCTGTAGTCGGCGAAGAACTCGCGCCAACTCTCGCTGACCGACATGGGATCGACGACGTAGCGGTCGAACATGTCGTCGACCAGCCAGGCATTGGGCCCGAAGGACCCATGGGTCGTGTCCAGGTCGTCCTGCACGTCGCCGTCGAGGATCGCGGCGGCGCGCTCGGCACCACGCGCGTCGGCCATTGGTAGTCAGGGGCGCGGTGCTCTTGCGAGCCCGGTTCCCCATCCCCCTTTCAATCCGTACGTGCGGTTTTCCCGCATACGGCTTACCGACGGTCTTCTGGACATGGGTACGCTGCCTTTTG
>Ga0080006_1237555_pt1 | contig 35949 bp, 29 predicted proteins | sample RS3BMetagenome_FD_69209 | JGI IMG/M metagenome (GOLD analysis project Ga0080006, IMG submission 69209) | Ferric oxide microbial mat and aquatic microbial communities from Rainbow Spring, Yellowstone National Park, USA - RS3B (SPADES... ...
GAGAAATCTAAAATGCAAAGTATACACAAATAAATTGTTGATTTCAGAAAGAACCAAACCTCAAAGAGAAATTCTTAAACATCTAGAACTCCTAGTGCCCAAAACTACGGGAATTTAGGTTAAGTTTAACCCTGGAGTTAAGAACAAAGCGTAGCCCTTAGATTAAATCAAAGTGGGTCGAGATAAGTTAAAGACTTTTTTGTTAAACAGGGCAGCATTAAAAATTGTCATTATCTCATTTTAGATCAAGGCTCTTCGGTAAAGGTTTACAAAGATTACAATCTAATGTTTAAAAAGAAATTGCAAGATATGTTATATTTCACAAATTGACAGTCTTGTTAGAAGTATTAACCCTTGTTAGCACAATAATATATCAGAGAAATGAACTTAGGAAGCATTTGATGAAAAAGCGACAAGTCAGCACTTAATAATTTTTAGCCAAGTTAAATCTACCCTAAGGGCATTTATTTTACTAAAATGCTCTTTTTTAAAGATAAATTTATGCCCTTTAAATACTGAATTTGTTAGGTAGATCTCACGCTAGCGTAAATAATAAATGAAGATTGAAACATCTAGTTTTCTTGCCGGAAATAAGATCAGAAATTACCTTCTGGGGACAAGTTTTTAAATAAGTTTCTCGGATAACTGGATAGAATTATTTGCAAAATTTTAAGTAATTTATTACGGTTTCGAATTTTTTGCCTGTTATTTTTGGACGCAAACCGATAAAGTTGTTGAATTGCTACGAGCAACGCGAAAAAGAAACCAGTATTGATTTGCAGCCTTTTGTTTTAACTTTGCAGTTAGCATAACACTAACAATGGTAATGGCAAATGACTGTCTAATTTATTGTGGTTCGTTGAAATTTTTTTATTCTGTTGCAAGCCGGGCAGCCAAATAATAGGGTGCTATTTGTTGAGAGTTTATTTTGTGATCACTTGTTGAGAAACCATATTAGAGTCTCGCGCTAAGCTGTTGATATGTATAGATAAGTTGTAAGTTAATGGTAAAATAAATTTTACCGCAAGGTTGTTAAGTTAGGGTAATTTATATGGATGCATTAGATATAATTCGTCAAATTGAAGCCGATGCAGGGTTGCGTGCTCAGTTGCGAGCCATCTTACTGGGCGACGACTTCTTAAGATTGCCTGCCGAGGTTCAAAAACTCATTGAAGCTCAAGCCCGCACAGAGCAGTCCATTCAAAGGCTTACTGAAGCTCAGGCTAAAACAGAACGAGCTCTCCAAGAGTTTCAAGCCCGCACAGAGCAGTCCTTCCAAAGGCTCGAGGTTCGTATAGTAAACCTCGAAAAACAGGTCGGTAAGCTTGCCGAAGGAATGGGTGCCACTGTGGAAACCGATGCCCAGCAACTTATTGATTACTTAATTAAAACTGAGGGTCTTGAGGTTGTCCTGGAGCCAAGTCCTATAGTGGTTAATGGAGAAATAGATGTATATGCTGTTGCTAAAAATACATCTGGGGTTGAAATCGGTTTTCTGTGTGAAGCTAAAACTGGGTTGAAAGTTCAAGATGTAGATCGATTTAAAGAAAATGCAGAAAAATTAGCTGAAAAAGCAAAGCTTCCTAAAGTCCGGCGATATTATCTTTACGGATTTGTTATTTATGCTGGCGTACCTGAAAGGGCCAAGACGTTTGGATTTGGAGTAATCTCTCCACGAGGCGAATTGATAAAGCCATCAAGTAAGTGACAAAACTTATTTAAATATGTCTTTGTAAAAACAACTAAGAGGCTAAATGAATTGGTTGAGTCTAAGCGTCAAAATTTTTAATAGCTAACTGATGTAACAATAATTAAAATTTAAATAACAACCATTGCCTTGTTGATTGGGCAGAATGATCTTGGTTAGTTCTTTCTAAAAGTTACCAATTGGTTGTTTAGGTCAATACTTTGATATAGGGTTAAATATGCAGTTAAAACCTAATCGTAATCTTTGTCACCTTTATATTAAAAAGCATTGCTTGTTTGATTAGTTGAATTTAATTTAGATAATTTGTAGCCTCCCAATCTATCCTAATGCTAAAGAAAGGTTATCTTTATCAAAACAAATAAGTGTTGTTATGAGGCTTTGGCACTTAAAGTAGGTTTTTGTCTTAACGCAGTTGCTGAATCTAAAAATTTGGCAGACAAAATAGCATTTTTGAGCCTTTTGCAATGAAGCCTTTTTACTTAGTCGTTAGGAGTTTATCGGCGGAGCAAATTTAAAAATTCTTCAGATGATTGATGATTTGGTAGTCTTTGTTATTATTTTGTATCCAGGTTTGCTTTTAACAAAGACTGTCAAGTAATTACTAGGTCTGTATTAACTACAACTATACTGGGATAAGTACTATCATCATTTATAGCTTAGAATTGGCTTAGACAACGGCTTATACGTGACTCTTTTGACAATGTTACTAAATTAACGGTGCTTGATAGATACCAGATTAAGATATTTGGGCGATTGATCCAAGCTGCTTAAGGTTTTTAGTGTAAATATATTAAGAACAAAGCTTGGTTTTAATTCAGTAAGTACTGAAAGCTAGAAGTTCGTCTTGTAATTAAACAGTATATAAATTTATGTGGTTACACAAAGTAAATCAATTACCATGCTTGTGTTTCTCTATGAGCTTGCTAATGTATTTGGTTTACAATTGGATTTATTGTTTTAGTTAAGTAGTTAGCTTGTAGATAAGACTTTGTATGTCTTTAAACATTTTTTCTCTATGTTGTAATCTTTAAAAAACGCCTAAAGCTCATTAAATAAAGATACAAGAGTTAACAGGATTTATCATTCGCAAGCTTTTAGGCTTTATTCTTCTTGCTTATAAGATATTGTGTCGATGAAAAAACTTTGTAACATGTTTAACAAGTAACAGTGCAAATAGAATTTCTGAGTAATTTAATGATTCAGTTAGTGGTTAAATTAAGTAGCTTTTAGCCCCTCTTTATGGGAGCCCTAACTTACCAGGATTTAAGATGTTGTTTGGATCTATGGTATGTTTGATGTTTTTCAATAGATCAAACCCTTTTCCTAAATATTGTTTTAAATACGGGCCCTTAAGTAATCCTATTCCATGATGATGGCTTATTTGGCAGTTATGTTTAAGAACTGTATCTAGTATGGCTTGCCAAGCGTTTTTATAGAGTGCGTCTTCCCAGCCTGAGTCTTCTTTATAACCTGCAAATGTAAAATACAAACAGCCTCCGTCTTTATAAGAATGCGAAGCATGAGCGGATGCATAAATAATACCTTCAACTTTTAATAAGGAATTTATTACATCGTTATATAACGTGGTTAACTTCATCCATGGGCCAGAAACTTCGGCAGTGTCAACTATTATTCCTTGTTTTATTAGATTACCTAAAGCGCTGACATCATTACGCGTTTTTAACCAATGATCAACTAAACTTTCATCAAGGATTTCTGCATCTTCACAGTGCTTTTCAAGAACAGAAAAGCAAGCATTAACTATTGCAGGATTGCCTTGATCCAATGCTATTAATACATTTTTAGATAGCTGAAAGTGCCTTTCAGATTCTTTTTTATCATATAGCCTAAGCACTGCAATGGGGGCATAATCTTGAATTGTTTTTCTAATTGCATTAAGCGCATCTGAAAATGTCTTAAATGAAAAAGCACGTTTTTTAACGTACTCTGGCTTTTTATCAACCTTTAAAGTTGCACTTGTTATGACCCCTAATGTTCCCTCTGAACCTAAAAACAGCTCCATTAAATCAGGTCCTTGTGAAGCACGACCACCTGAAGTTCCTAGATTAACTACATTTCCATCTGGTAAAACTACCTCTATGCTTGCAACCATTTGATCAACTTTTCCAAAACGGTTAGAAAACTGTCCAGCAGAGCGGCAAGCGAGCCAACCGCCAACTGTAGAAAGATCAATTGATTGTGGATAATGGGGAAACATTAAATTATACGGTGCTAAAAGCTGATCCACATTTGGACCAAAAGTGCCGGGGTTAAATTTAGCAAGTAATGATATTTCATCTAAATCCTTAAGTCCTTCAAACTCAGATAAATCAAGAGATAATCCTCCTTTTATAGGAACTGCTGATCCGCACACGCCAGAGCGTCCAGCTATTGGAGTAACTGGAATTTTATAAGCATTACAAATTTTTAGTACGTCAGAAACTTCTTGTGTACTTCTCACAACTGCAACACAGTAAGGCAATTGTGGCACAATGTTTTGAGTTGCCCATTTAAGTGTTATTGGCCACCAATCCCTTGATGCATTTATTCTTGACTCTTGGTCTAAATAAATAGCTGAGACACAATCTTTAAGTTCTTTTAATGCAGACTCGCTAACTGGAACCAAGTTTTCCTTGGGATATTTAGTTAGTATTCCACCTTCAATATTTGTAATTTCAATTGGGAACGGTTTAAATGAAGCCATGTTTAACTCTTTATGTTATTAAAAAAGTCAAGTTGTTGTTTAAGCGCCTGAAGTTGAAAATCAAATTGTTCATTATTTAACAAATTGTATTTTTGAAATAAATCTCTTAAATTTTTTACTCCATCAACTGTTGCTTTAAGGTTAAGGATTAAGGCGCGCATTCGTCTTGATACTAGGTCATCAAGTGTTAAGACCATCTCATATTTGATTGAAAATTCTGCCTCAGCATATATATATGGTAAATGTTCAAAGACGGGTTGTTTATTATTAGGGTCTTTGTTTGCTATCTGTAATACAATATCTTTCTCACTACCATATCTTTGTGAAAAATAATCCTTCACAAAAGGTTTTTCGTATCCGATTAATGGTAAGTGTCTTGTTTTACACCTTAAGTGTTTCAGGTCTAGAATCTCAACTACTTTATCTACTGCATCCTTTGCCATCTTTCTATAGGTTGTTAACTTACCTCCAGTAATTGTTACCATTTTATTTTGTGACACCATAACAGTGTGTCTTCTGGACATATCCTGAGTTTTTGAATTAAGCGAGTTGTGTGAATTTGCTAAAAGTGGCCTAAGTCCTGACCAGTATCCAGTTAAATGCCGTGGGTTTAATTCTGTTTTGCTAAAACGATTTATCGCTGTTAGTAAATACTCCATGTCCTGTTTTGTGATTGGCGGATCATCAAGTGATCCTTCATACAGCGTGTCTGTTGTTCCAATGTAAGTGTAATCATACCAGGGGATTACAAAAATTGATCGTTTATCTTTAGGTGCTGGAATAACACCTGCTACATTTGTTTTAAAATCACGAGATTTAACAACTAAATGTATACCTTTTGCTGGGATTATTGACCGTGGGTGTTGTTTTTCATCTAAAGCTCTAATTTCATCACTGTGGACACCTGCTGCATTTACAAGGGCTTTAGATTTAATTTCAATAGATGAATTATTTGGTAGCTCACAGGTGGTTATAAAAGTGTCAGCATCTTTTGTAATGTCTTTTACTTCGCAGTAATTTAAAGCAGTTGCGCCGTGAATTTCAACGGCTGTGCGAAGTAGGCTTAGTGTTAAGCGAGCATCGTCAGCTTGTGCATCCCAGTAAAGAAAGGCTGCATGTAAATTATCTTCCTTTAAATCTGGAATAAAAGCCACAGCTTCCTTTTTTGAAATTTTCCTATGAACTTTGCCAATTCTAATTCCGCCTGTTAAGTCATATGTCCAAAGTGCAATATTATAAAAGCGACTTAGAGCCTTTATTAAGGCCTCTGAATTCCCGTAAAGGGGGATTATAAATTTAAGAGGTGAAACCAAATGAGGAGCATTTCGAAGCAGGTTTTGGCGTTCTAAAAGTGCTTCATAAACTAAGGAAAAGTCCTTTTGCTGTAAATACCTTAGTCCGCCGTGAATTAGCTTTGAAGATTTTGATGAGGTTCCAGAGGCAAAATCTTTTTTTTCAACTAATGCTGCTTTTAGTCCTCTGGAGGCTGCATCAAGTAAGACTCCAGCGCCGGTAATGCCGCCACCTATGACTAATACATCAAAAATATCGTCACTAAGCTCTGCTATTGCTACATTTCTTTGAAATCTTATGGTCACCTACATTAGATTAGAGGATTTTGTGTTACCTAAGGTAATTAAGGTTACTGTTAAAAAACTTAATTGGTTAATTTTTTTCATTTTTTGTCATATAACAATTATTTACTTTTATAATTAGAAGTGTGAGATCAATTCAGGAATTAAAAACACTTTATAGATCCTTAGGTCGCAGTGTTACACCTCAGCGCTTATGTGTATGGAAGATCTTGGAAAACAATCCGAAACACCCGACGGCTGAGAGTATTTATGCTGAGGCTAGGAAAGAGATTGAATCAATTTCTTTAAAAACAGTTTATCAAATACTACATGAGCTTGAGGATTTAGGTGAGATCACTTCAGTTGAGGTTGGCACTGGTGCCCTTAGATACGATCCAAACGTGGGTAAAAAACATCATCACTTGGTCTGTACACAGTGCAAGTTAGTAAAAGATGTGTATTACTCTAGCCCTAGCCTTAATTTGCCTGAAGGCATAACTGAGGGATTTGAAATTAAAGAAGCTGAAGTAATTTTTAAAGGCCTGTGCAAGGAATGTGCAAAATTACAACACCGAAAAGAGATGGTAGGTGATTTAGCATAAGTTCTCTAAAAAGAGAGGAAAAAATAAAACAAGTGAGAGACAAAAAGGAGGTAATATGCCAGCACTAAAGGGAACAAAAACAGAAAGCAACTTAAAGGAAGCCTTTGCCGGGGAGAGCCAGGCAAATAGGCGTTATCTTTACTTTGCTCAAAAAGCTGACGTCGAAGGATATCCCGACGTGGCTGCTTTATTCAGATCAGTGGCTGAAGGTGAAACTGGTCATGCGTTTGGCCATTTTGATTTTTTGGCTGAAGTAGGTGATCCCGTTACGGGTGAGCCAGTTGGTTCAACCCAGGAAAACCTAAAATCAGCAATTGCAGGTGAAACCTATGAGTACACTGAAATGTACCCAGGTTTTGCAAAGGTTGCTCGTGAAGAGGGTTTTGATTCAGTTGCTGAATGGTTTGAAACCTTGGCCAAAGCTGAAAAGAGCCACGCCGGGCGCTTTCAGGCTGGACTTAATTCTTTAGCCAGTTAATGGTTAGAGCGCCTTTTAAAGGCGCTCTAACTTAATTTCGATAAAAAGGAGAAAAATGTGACTGCAATTTATGATCCATCAAATCCACAGTATTTTGACTTAAAGGATTTAGATAAAGAGCTAAACAGAGTATTTGAAATATGTCATGGGTGTAGGCTGTGTTACAATCTGTGTCCATCCTTTCCTGCTTTATTTGGATTTATTGATCAAAAAGATGGCCTGGTTCAAAACCTAAGCCAAGCAGAAACCGATGAGGTAATAGACAAATGTTATGAATGCAAGCTTTGTTATGTTAAGTGCCCATATGTACCACCACATGAATGGCAGTTAGATTTTCCTCGCTTAATGCTAAGGGCAAAGACACTTAAGCGTAAATACAAGCAAACTCCCTTTATTCAAAGGATGGGAGATACCTTAATGGCAAAAACTGATTTAATTGGAAAAGCTAGTTTAGTAGCTGCACCTATTGTAAATAAAGTTGTCTTAAAGCCTGGTTCTGTATCTAGAAAAATAATGCAAAGTGTCACGGGAACTGCGCAAAATCGATTGTTGCCTCCTTATAGCAAGCAAAGGTTTTCAACCTGGTGGCTTAAAAGAAAAGGATCCCAAGTTAAAGACAGCTCTTATCAAGTAAGCCTTTTTACTACTTGTTTTGTTGAGTATATGAATAAAGATCTTGGAACGTCTTTAGTGAAAGTCTATGAGCATAACAACATTGAAATTACTGTGCCAAAGGGGCTTCGTTGTTGTGGTGCTCCTAGTTTGCACTCAGGAGATGTTAAAGGATTTTTAAAAGTCGCTAAGGAAAACGTGTTGCGCTTAGCAATTGATGTAAAAATGGGGAAAAAGGTTGTTGTAGCTCAACCAACTTGTGGTTATGTACTTAAGTTTGATTACCCGCTTTATTTAAAAAGTGAAGCTTCTGAACTAGTTGCAAAAAACACATTTGATGCTGCTGAGTTTTTAGTATGGCTAAATAAATCACAAGAGCTTAAGAAAGATTTAAGTGACTTACCGCAAAAAGTTATTTATCATTTGCCCTGTCACTTAAAGGCACAAAACATTGGACTAAAATCAAAAGAGCTACTCTCGCTTTATGGCGTTGATGTTCAGGTTGTAGATAAATGTTCTGGAATTGATGGCACGTGGGGTTATAAAAAACAAAATTATGATTTAAGTAAAAAGGTGATTAAACCGCTAAAGGACTTCATTTTAACAGCTAATAGTAATGACAATAAGACAATTTGCGGTGATTGTCATCTCGCAAATACTGCAATTTATGAAGAAACCAGTTACAAGGTAGTTTCACCTTTTGAGATACTTGCAAATGCGATAAAGGAGTAAAGCATATGAAAAAACTTACACTTCAAGACATTTTAGATTTAAGAGCTTACGAAAGAATGCGAGATGAATTCAGGTCTGAAGTTATGAAGGTAAAGGCTAATAGGAGAATCCAGGTGGGTCCTATTGTATCTGTGTTGTTTGAAAATCCTCAAACCGTTAAATTTCAAATTCAAGAAATGGCTAGGGCTGAACGAATGATTACCGATGAGCAAATATTAAATGAACTAGAGATTTACAATAAACTCTTACCCGAAGACGGCTGGCTTTCAGCAACAGTTTTTTTAGAGTTAACAACAAAGCAAGAGCTTAAAGAATGGTTACCAAAATTAGTTGGCATTGAAAATTCTTTTAAATTAATTATCGGAGCAAAAGATTCGATAGAGGTAATATATGGACAGCCGGAAAAAGAGCACGCAGAAACTCTCACAAGACAAGATGTAACCTCATCTGTTCACTATATTTTATTTGATGTCGGTGTTAACCGTGTTGAAGATTTTAAAAAGGGTCCTGTGTTTTTAGTGGTTGATCACGCTAATTACTCTCACACTGCAGAACTTAAGGCTCAAAGTTTACAAGAGATAGCTAAAGATCTTGTAAATAGCTAAAAAAGGGCCTCCCTGGTATGCTTGGTTGTGATGCGAGCTAAAGAGATAAGGCAAGCTTATTTAGATTTCTTTAGGAACAAAGATCATGCCATAATCCCGCGGGCAAATCTGGTTCCAAAAGAAGATCCAACCACGCTATTTACTGGTTCTGGTATGCAGCCTTTAATTACTTATCTATTAGGTGCACCCCATCCTGAAGGTAAACGTTTAGCTGATTCTCAAACATGTTTTAGAGCTGAAGACATTGACCAAGTCGGTGATCTGCGCCACACCACTTTTTTTGAAATGCTTGGTAATTGGTCACTGGGTGATTACTTTAAAGAAGAACAACTTTGTTGGCTATTTGAATTTTTAATCAATATTTTAAAATTAGATCCAAATAAAATATATGCAACAATCTTTAAAGGATCTCAAGATTTGGCAATCCCTATGGATCTAGAATCTAAAAAAGCTCTTGAGGCTATTTATGCATCATATAATGTTCAGCCAGATTTTGAGCTGTTTAATGAATCTAATTATAAATTAAGCAGAATTACTGCTTATGATGAAAAACGCTGTTGGTGGTCACGCTCAGGACCGCCTGAAGCAATGCCCATAGGTGAACCGGGAGGACCAGATTCCGAAGTTTTTTATTTGTTTGAAAACATAACCCATGATTCATCCTATGGTAAAGATTGTCATCCTCATTGCCCTTGTGGGAGATTTGTAGAAATTGGAAATTCAGTTTTCATGCAGTTCATAAAGACAGAAAATGGATTTGAATCTTTGCCTGTGCCAAATGTTGACTTTGGAGGTGGGCTCGAGCGGCTGGAGATGGCTGCAAATAATGAGCCAGATGTGTTTAAGACATCTTTGTTAATGTCACTTATTGAAAAAATAACTTCATTAACTTCCAAAAGTTATGAGGAATTTTCTAGGCCGATTCGAATAATTGCTGATCATGTAAGAGCTGTTGTATTTCTAGCCTGTGACGGTGTTGTACCTTCTAATACAGCACAAGGTTATGTCATGCGCCGGTTTATAAGAAGGTCAATTAGACAAGGCATATATTTAGGGATTCAAAATGGATTGCTTGAAACATTGGCTCCTGTTGTTATTAAATCCTATGAAGGATTTTATCAGGAGCTAGATTCAAATTCAGATGTCATATTAGAGGTATTGACGCGTGAAGAAGCAATCTTTAGAAAGACGCTAGATCGCGGGGTAAGAGAATTCAAAAAGTTAGCCAAAGACTACTTAGATGGCAAAGCGATATTCACATTGTTTGATACTTATGGATTTCCTCCAGAGCTTTCAGAGGAGGAGGCCAAGTCTCATGATATCAAGATTGACCCAAACTGGAGGCAAGACTTTGAAACTTTAATGAATGAACAAAAGCAGAGGTCCAAGACTGCAACAAAAGGTGTCTTTAAAGGCGGTTTAGCTGATCATTCAGAACAGACCACTAAGCTGCATACTGCAACTCATTTGCTTTATAAAGCTCTTCGAATTGTCTTAGGTGATCATGTTATACAAAGAGGAAGTAACATTACTCCGGAAAGACTAAGATTTGATTTTTCACATCCTCAAAAATTAACACCAGAAGAATTAAGCCGTGTTGAGGAAATTGTAAATGAAAATATTAAAAAAGATTGGCCCATGTCTTATCGTGAGATGACACCGGAGCAGGCTTTTAAAGAAGGAGCATTAGGTGCTTTTGGTGATCGCTACGGAGATATTGTAAAGGTCTATACTGCAGGGGATCCAGATGGTGAGTGGTTTTCAAAAGAAATTTGTGGGGGACCCCATGTTGCTCATACAGGTGTGTTAGGAAAATTTAAGATAATAAAAGAAGAGTCTTCTTCAGCAGGCGTTAGGAGAATCAAGGCAATTTTAGTTGATGAGTAAACTGTTTAAGAATTTTAAGCATTTCATCTACGCTTAGTTTATCAACGCGAAAACCTATGTTGGCGAGCTTTAACATTTCTTTGTCGTTAGCTGAGTTGCCATAGGCGATTAAAAAAGGGTTGTATATATTATTTTCCTGCAACCAATTCTTTATTGATTTAGCTTTTTCAGGTCCTCGATTATTTTTATTTGAAAATTTTCCTGTGATAAGACCATTGATAACCTCTAGATTTGTTGCTAGTACGTCGTCAAAGCCAAGCTGTTTAGCAAGCTCTTTAGCATAGATGTCTAAAGATGCTGTTACCAAAATAAGTTTGTGCTTATGCTCTTTGTGAAAGTTTGTTATTTTTAAAAGATTTTTGTTTAACGTTGGCAGCATCTTGTTTAATACAAAAGAAACAGATATCTTTGCTAGCTCAGTCTCCGTCATATTTTTAATTGTTGATTCAACTAAATACTCTTTAGCCAAGTGAGCCCCCTTTAGAGGGGAAAAATATGGCTTTTGTGACAACGACTGGATTTTTTAATACGGCTTTTATAACTGTTTTAGGGTTAGGTGCATAAACAAGAAACCTCCAAAAGCTGTCACCCTTGGTCAAGGTACCATCCATGTCAAATGCAGCGACATAAGTATTCTCAAAATTGTCCATGTCTGCCTTTGCCCTGACTAAAGGACTGTGCACCCTGCAGGGTTTCTCCACTTTTAATTGTATGGCGTCCCAACATTGCTTCATTAAATAATGCATCACTAAAATTGTTGCCATAACTCTGATAAACACTTAACCTGTCATTTAACATGCAAGTTTGGGGGAATCTAGCGATTTGTTTTGCAAGATCAATTGCTGTTTTTAGTGCCTGACCTTTTTCCACTAAGCGGTTTACAAGACCGATTGCATATGCCTCATCAGCTGAGACTTCTCTGTTGGTTAGTATCATATCCATGGCTCTAGAAAGGCCAATTAATCTGGGCAATCTAACAGTTCCACCATCAACTAAAGGCACTCCGAAACGTCTGCAAAAAACTCCGAATTTTGCTGTTTTAGAAGCAACCCGTAAATCACACCAAATGGCTAACTCTAAACCTCTTGCTACAGCATAATCTTCAATGGCGGCTATTGTTGGTTTAGCTGGAATATCCAATGTGGGACCCATTGGACCATCAATTCCATTTATTGGTCTTTTATCTCCTTGTGAAAGGGCTTTTAAATCAGCACCAGAACAAAAATGCTCACCATTGCCAGCTAACACTGCTGCTTTTATGTCGGATGAGCCCTTCAGTTCTTCAAATGCTTTTCTTAACAAATTAGCTGTCTCTGAGTCAACGGCATTTCGTCTGTGGCTTCTGTTAATCATTATTATCAGAACTTCATCTTGTTTATATGTAATAAGTTTTCAGATGTCATGTCATTGTGTTATCATAACTGAGAAGCTTTGTCACCTTGTTGGAAAGAAATCTTGTAGATAAAAGCAAAATAGTCAGCGCTTAACAAATCATTAGTGTTTATTGCACGCAGTATTTATCATCAAAATTTAGTAAGCTTTTATAGCGAACGATTTAAATACTGTAATTAAGTAAAATTACAGACAAACTGAACCTTGTTGATGTAATTTTAAAAATCACTGGACCTCTTTATATTTTAAGAAATTTAAGGGTTATATCTATACAGAATGTTTAATGCAGCTAATAATTGGTTAAACGCTTAAATGTTTAATTAAGGTTCTAAAACAGAAACTCATTAATATTATGAGCTCAATTCAACCATGAAGATAAGATGTCTTTCAAATTGATATCGATATTTACAGTCATATTATTACAGCAGTTAGGCAGTTAATTGTAAAGCTGGAAACCTAGTGCTAGGTGGCCTCATGTAAGAAGGTGCAAAAATGAACACTGATATAATATATTAAGGCCAATTAAAACAAAGCCACTGAGAGCTGCAATACAATACTCTTAACTTAAAATTCAAAGAAAAGCCTGAGTTATTAGTTTGAAGCAATTTTTAATACATTTAAGTTCTAAATTTTAAATGAGCAGTTAAATTTGTATTGAAACAAAATTGATAGAAGTTCAGCAAAAACGTTAAACACCTTAACTTCATGATTTACAAATAAGATAGCGCTATAATTGCTGATGATTACAGTAAATAGATAAGGGGAAGAAAAGTAACGGAATTTGACCTAAATAAAGGCCAGAAACCTTACGAAGATTTAGCTGCGAATTTTAAAGGTTCCATGATACCCCAAGAGCTAGAAGAGAAGCTAAATCAGAGCGAAAAGACATTATCTGAAATCAAAGATTAAGAACATAATATAGAAATAATTGACAACGCATTAAAATATCAGCGAAAAGATAATAGTAAAAACTAATGTGTTGTTTATAATGCTCGCTCTACTTATTTTGCTGATGGTAGTTTTCGCAATATCGGTCATAAAACACGTCTTGCATGGGAGGATGGTGGGACTGAAAATCAGTTTTATTCTTTGGTTAGGCACTTTTTATCAATCTAATGGAATTCATTGCGACAAGCTTAGCAATCTGTCTAAGGAGTTTACCTCTATAGCTAAGAGGCAGTTGCGTGCTTAATTTGTAATTTAGATGAAAGGATATCAAAAGTAACCTCACGGAAACTAGGATAACTCCAACTTCTAGAGATGTTTATTTGCTGTTGCAAGGTATTTCTTGGTGTTTTTTAGCTATAATTTACATAAGCAAAATCTATGACTCGAACAGGTGTAATCCCCAAAACCAAACCAATTGGGAACACAAAAAGTGGTTTACGAGCTCGCCGAGAAAACGAGTATTGGCACCGCTTGCTCAACTCGTTCCCGATTTCGTGGTTTAGGACTCCAGATCCATTTACAAATTATCAGCGGATTGGCTTCTTATTTATTGGAATTCAATTCATCCTTTACTGCATATGGTCTTTTTGGGAATTTACCCACTGGGAGCTCACCTGGGACTTTTCAAGTTATTACCAGGCATATTACTTAATTGGTAGGGGCGATCTTAATCCGTACTCCTCTACACTAAGAATGCCCTTTATCAACAATCACTTTGAACTTATAATGTGGCCCCTCGGGATTATTTCTTATTTTTTCTCTTCGCCATATGCTCTATTGGTAATTCAAGATGTCGGTACGAGTTTAACAACCCTTGTTTCATTTCTCTGGATATCAGACTACTTAAATAGTAGAGATAAATTTTACATCCTTAAGCCAGAACATTATTTGCTCATTGGCACAGTTATATTAGTAGCTGATCCTTGGCCTCTATGGTCATTAGCATTTGATTATCACGCAGAAACACTGGCAGGTCTTACTGTTATATTGACAGCTTATGCGTTTTATAAGGGAGACAAAAAACTTGGTGTATTTTGGGCATTTGTGACCCTTTTAACAGGTGATGTTGGTACTACATACCTTGCTGGCATTGGGATATCTATGTTGCTAGTGAACTTGCGCCATTTTAAGGTCAAGTATCATCGACGTGAAATTTACTGGGCCCTGGGATTGCTAGTTGGATCATCGGTGTATCTTAGCATTGTCCATGCTATTGGCGGTGATCAAGGTGGCGGACTGGATTCTTATGCTTATCTTGCCTATCCACTTGGTCATTACCCTAAGAACTTTAACCTTGTTGACTTAATAGTAGGAGCACTAAAAAACCCACGTCCATTTTTTAACGTTTTGTGGCAGAGGAGAGCAAATCTCTATGCGAATGTAGCTCCACTTGGACTAATCGGATTTTTTACACCGTGGGGATTTGGTGTGCCTTTGATATTGGAGCTTGAAAATGGATTGCATATTTATGCGTTTTTCTCGGTGCCAGGATTTCAAAGCGAGCCAATTTATGGATTTGTGGCATTTGGAACAATAGTTGCTTTATATAACATAGCTAAATTTTGTGCAAAGCTTGCTAAGCTTATTTCACGTTATAGTAGAAAGGTTATTAAACTGCCTAAAATTATAGGGTTTTTGTTGGGGTTAAATGCGGTAATATGGGGAGCTATTTGGTATCCGGCAGCTGTCCCACACTGGCTTCGGGTTGATACCCGTTCTGCTCAAGTTGTTGACCAAATTTACCCAAAGATAAAACCTCAAGATGAAGTGTTTGTAACCCAGGGTGTAACTGGAAGGTTTGCAGATCGACAGTGGGAGTACCCAATTATGGGTGCAGGAGCATACGGCTATGTTATAGTCAGAAAAACAGCTGGTTGGTGGGTTATAACGCCATTTGTTGGAACTGAAATATCTTATACTGCTGTTGACCTTGGTATCATCTCAGATTTAGTTGATAATTATGGGGGTAAAGTCGTTGTGGCAAAGGATAACATTTGGGCGATAAGAACTCCAGCTAATGATCCATTTATAAAAGGAAATGAGGTCTACTTTAGCTTGACACCGACAATGTTAAAAGCATGGACTCTTAGAACAACTGTCGGCCATCGTGTGCTTAAAGGTCCTGTTAACACCTGGGTTATGCAAGCTAGTTCACCACCTAATCATCCAATATCAGGCTATGTTGACTGGGGAGATTATTGGCAATATGGGCCGGGTCAGTTTCAGGCGAGTATAACACTTTCATCTACAGTGCCTGGGGGAATAAAATTTGAGGCATGGGATGCTGATACAAATATCTTGTTAATGCAACGTAGTATTCCACCAACAAATGGTGTTAAAACTTTCACATTTAATTTTTCACTGTCTCCTCTTGATATGAAGCCTGAAAATGTCTTCTCTGGATGGGGGCTATTTAGTACTTACCCAATCCCTCCACCATCAGGAAACCGTATCGAGTTACGTGTTTGGACCCCAGGTGGAGGAACAGTTGATGTTTACCAGCAAGGGCTTTCCTGCCCTCAGGATCAAGATGCTTGCACGCCACCCTTTACTTACTAGAGGTATTAAAATTGCGAGGAGAAAAAATATAAGGATAATTCTCAATAATCCTCAAATAATTTAAAAATATTTAATTAGTCTTGACAAAATCCAAAATTACATGATTCTTGTCTATGCACTAATTTTGACACCGGTAATCAAGATATCGATATAGCAGGATATATGACGAAGATTTAGGACCATTCAATTTAATGCCAACTTATTGGAATGAGAAGATTATAATCCAGTTAAACGAGAAGCCTTTAATCAGGGGGTTGTAAATAAGTTACATATGAAATATTTGTGTTAACTATCATTAAGATAGAAAAAAAACGAGCGTAAAACATCTATTATCTGGTAGCACGTAATTAACTTGATTTTTGAACTTGCAAAAGTAGGCTCCCGAGATTTCAACTGGATCCTTAAATCTTATTTATGAGGATTAAGCTCCTATATTGCTTGCTAGAGATTATTTGGGGTTTTTTGATAAAGTCAGACAAGATAGATTTGACAGCTCGGAATTAAAAATGTCCTGGCTTAGTTTTTGACAAAAAAATAGTAAAATATTTTTATGAGCCTTGCTCGCCAAAGGCAAATTGACTTTTATTGGGAATTAATCTTTTACCTTGGCTCTGCATTAATGGCTGGAGGCAATTTTCTATTTTCTTGCGAGTTTGAAACTTCTCCGGATTCGGTAACCACAACCGGAACAGATCCAGTTCCGGCAGGAGAGGTTGCTTGAAGCTCAGTTGAGGATACAAATGATACAGACGCTCAAGCAACAGATCCGAAGGTGACGGTGGCATTGTTAGTAAAGTTACTCCCTGAAATCGTTACGACCGCACCAGTTGAGGATGCGCCCGAACTCGGAGAAATGCTTGTGATTAAAAGAGGGGTCAGTGTTATGGTAATCGAATTAGATCCAGACGCTGAGCTTGTTCGAAAAACGTTAGTTGCGGTAACTGCAAATGTATAACTATCCCCGACTGTTAAAGAACTAAAAGTGGCAGTAGTTGCTGGCGGGTTACCTGAAACAGTAACCGGTGCAAGAAAAGTGTTGGTGGTGGTATTAGTTCCGGACACACTATAAGAAGTTATAAGAAGTAACATTGGCCCCACCGTTATTTGTGGGGCGCTCCAATTAATAGTTGCAGTAGTATTTACTGAGCTTGCAAAGGGATTGATTGGTACACTAGGAGCTCCTAAATTCAAACCTAAAATTGCTACTTCTGTTGATGTAGTGCCACTCAGTTGACACATAGTAGCAGTCGGACAGGATATCGCATTCGGAGATGAGGTTAAGTTTGAGCCCTGAACTTAAGGAATATCTGATGGATTCCTGAGTCGATGATGACCCGCTGTTAGTTGACAGGTATACCCACCCCAAAGAAGAAACAATACATTGACTGGTAGCGGCATCTGAACAATAAACGTAAAATATTGCATTGGTTCCAAAATTGGAACTGATATCAGAAAATGTACTGCCTGTATTACTAGACAGTAGCACTAAATAAGTAGGCGGAAATACGCTCTGATTTGTGGCAAAAGCTATACATAACCCTGCCGAGTCACATGAGAGCGAATCTGACCCAAAAGAATAACTTGAAGTTAACGACGACGGCAAGGTAGATGCTGACCAGCTTGCACCGGGATTTGTAGAAACAAAGATAGCGGGCGTACTTGGACTTGTGTTGTAGTCTGTAGCAGAAATAACGCAGGAAGTTGTATTAATACATGAAATTGATTGCACTGCATAACCGTTTAGTGACGTAGTGCTTATCTGGGTCCATGTTGATCCAGAATCAGTACTTTGGTATAGATAACCATCATTAAGATAGCAAACACTACTAGATGGACATTAAATGTTTAAACTCAAAGTGATAACAGGTGCTACACCGCTGCTAGACACATTGGAGTTCTGCGTCTATGTATTACCACCATCGGCACTGTTATATAGAGCACCTGTGCCGCCGCTGATAGCGCCATAGTCCAGACAGTTAGATGAAGATCTACAAACAACTTGGCTTAAGGATTGATCGTTTATAGAAGCTGACTGTTCTACTGACCATACCGTAGGTGTAGCTGCATTCGCTGATATAAGATTGTCAAAATTTAAAAAAAGAAATCTGCGGCCACTAGTAAAACCGTTAGTATACAAAGATATTTCGAGACATTTCTATGACACAACATGCGGCTAAATCTCCTTGCTAATGTGATAATTATTCAACCAGATCAAGGTGTATCGCTAGTATTTTAACTCGTTCAAAGAACTTCTATTATTTTTCCGAAAAAGCCCTATAGAAGCGTTTAATTTAATTCAAACTGAGTCAACAGATATAACAATTGACAGCCTATGACTATAAAGGATATTAAACCTAATTTAAGTTAAAAAGACACAGCATAGTGTGAAATATTTTAGGAATGTGGAGCAATAGCGTAAATTTATTTAATCTGCGTAACTTGTGCAACTGTGAGTTTTAAAATAATTACGGTTTTAAAAATGCGTTAGTTGTAATAGCTTGTTTAAGTGTTTTTAATATTAAATCTGAATTAAGCTTATCAACTCTAAATCCCATATCTGCAAAGCGAAGCATCTCGTCGTCATTTGCAGAATTACCATATGCAATAATAAAAAAATCATTTAGTTTGTTTTTTTCAATGTAGTCTTTTAGCGAGTTTGCTTTTTCAATCCCTCTGTTATTTTTATTCTCAAATTTACCAGTGGCAATTCCTGATGAATCAAACTGAATTGCTGTTGCTAAGACATCGTTAAAGCCTAAAAGCGCGGCAAGTTCTTTTGAATAAATATCTAATGAAGCTGTGACTAAAATTAGGCAATGACCATGAGATTTATGAAATTCAATAATTGGCAATATCTCTTTTTTAAATCTTGGTATCATTTTGTTAGTCACAAAAAGTTTTGAAATTGTTTTTAGCTCCTGCTGGGTTTTTCCTTTAATAGTGCCTTCAACTAGATATTCTTTTGTAGTATGGGCAAATCGTTGGGGTAGTAGTAAACCAGCTAGAGTTAAAAAAGGTTTTTTTAAAATAATTTGAGTTAGAAAGGCAAAATCACTTACAAAGGCTAAGAATCTCCAGAAGCTATCACCTTTAGTTAAAGTGCCATCCATATCAAATGCGACTAAAAATTTCTCTTTATGCGTTGATGTTTTTTTAGAATTGGCCATGTTTGCCTTGGCCTTTTGAAAATGCCGCAGCTCCTTTTAGAGTTTCTCCACTTAAGACTGTTTTTCGCCCTAACATTGCTTCGTTATATAAAGCATCTTTTAATTCTTTTCCAAAGCTTTGATAAACAGAAAGTCTGTCATTTAGCAAGCATGTTTGTGGGAATTTTGATATTTGTAAAGCAAGTTCAATGCTGCTTTGAAGAGCTTGACCTTCTGGAACTACTTTATTTACCAGGCCCATTGTTAAGGCTTCATCGGCTGAAACCTCCCTACCGGTTAGAATTAGCTCAAGTGCTCTTCCTAACCCAATAATTTGAGGTAATCTTATAGTTCCTCCATCAACTAAAGGAACTCCAAAGCGCCTGCAGAAGACTCCAAGTTTTGCACTTTGTGAAGCCACTCTTAAGTCACACCACAGTGCTAGTTCTAGCCCACCGGCAACAGCGTAACCTTCAATTGCAGCTATCATAGGTTTTGGTGGTATTTCCAAAGTGGGCCCCATTGGTCCATCAATTCCATTGATTGGGCGCTTGTCGCCTTGGGTAAGTGCTTTTAAATCAGCTCCTGCACAAAAATGACCGCTTATTCCTGTTAGTATCCCTGCAGTTAATTCATTGTTATGTTCAAGTTCTAATATTGCTTGGCGAAGCAAATTTGCTGTTTTTGAGTCGAGGGCGTTTCTCCTGTCTGGTCTGTTAATAGTAATTACTAAAATGGAGCCCTCTTGCTGCATTAATATCTCATTAGTTGTCATGACTTTTTGTTACCATATTGTGCTTGTGATGTCATCTTTGTTGTCAAAAAATTTAAGGCCATTTAACATTATTTTTAGTTTTGGTAAATAAAGTCTTTAAAACACATATCTTTTTCGGATTTTGAAGTGCTCATAAGAAATCCAATTTCTAAAGTAAGATAGTTATTATGGATTTGGCTTCAGCTCAACGAAGGAGCCTTTATTTTCAGTTAATTTTTTATGTTGCTTCAGCACTCTCTGCCGGAGGAAATTACTTGTTTTCCTCAGAAGCTGATTATCGCGACTGGGGATCTGTAGCTTTTTTTGCTTATATCTTTGGCGCAGTTTTATTGATTTTGTTTTTAAAATTTAAGTCACGCACTATTGGGAGAACTTACAAAGCTCATTTTACGGTAGCTGTTTTAGTTGCAATTGGCGCATTGTTGATACCCCTTTCATCCCAAGTGTTTTTAGAAACAACTGCAGGTGGGGATCATATTCAACCAGAGGCTTCTATTATTGAACGTTCCGGTAGTGATTTGCTTCACGGCAAACCTATTTATATAACCCCTCAGAAAGAAAAAGGAAATTCACTTTTATCCCCACCAAAGCCATTGCCAGTAAATGATTACTTTCCATACCTTCCTGGTTTGGTCCCTTTTGGAATTCCTTATTCGGCTCATGTGGCTAAACAACTAACTGATGCTCGAGTGTATTTTTTAATTTTTTTAATTGTGGTAAGTGCGGTCTCGTTATATTTTCTTAAGCTTGAGCCCTCTTTGCTTTTGTGGGTATTTATATTTTTTTACAACGCTCCTTTTTTAACACTTGCACTGTCAACAGGTGGGGATGACATTCCAGTTGTCGTCATGGTCTTTGCAAGTGCAGTGGCCTTATTTAAAAGACGTTTAACTGTTGCAACTATATTAATTGGATTAACTGCAACGCTTAAATTTACAGCATGGCCAGCTTTGTTTTTCTTAATAATTGCAGCTAAGGATAAAAACTTACGGCCAGCTCGCTTTAAAGTCGCGCTAGGTGCTTTTATTGTCACGTTGCCTGTATTGCTCCCAGTTGTTATTAGTGAGCCATATGGTTTTATAACAAATGTAATCAGATTTCCCTTAGGACTGGCTGGAACTCCATCTCCAGCGTCCTCTCCTTTAATTGGCAAGCTTTTAACGGAATGGTTTCCATCTATTCACACTGAAATTTCAGTGATGATGGTGTTAATTACTGTAATTTTTGCCATCGGGCTTTGCTTTTTAATACCGCCAAGAAATGTGGCTAATGCACTGGCTACCACAGCAGGGACTCTTTTGGTTTATATCATCCTTGCACCCACGACCCGTTATGGCTATTTTTTATATCCGTTTGAGTTTGCTCTTTGGTCCTATGTTTTTAAGACAACAAAATCTCAGCCACCTTCAGGTTCTTCAAAGATCTGCAAAGACAGATCAGTTAGTGAATTTGCACTGTAATAAATCGTTACTCCTGCTTCCCAATAATAACCATCTAAGGAAGGATATTGCCCAAAAATTTGGTAAGCAGATGAACCTTTAGGATTTTTTCCAAGTAGTTTCCATCCATTTTCTTGCATTTCTTGATTAAAAAAAGTAATTAAAGCGTTAGCATTATAAGTCGTTGTTGTTTTAATAAAGTAATCATTGGAATCTGACTTTGACTTGCTAATTTCTTTTACAGTTGTGTCGGTAGGCAAAATAAGAGAAGATGTAACATCACTTGGAATGGAGTAATGTTTTAAAACAGTTTGACTAATTAAATCTGACAAAGCTGCTCCTTTTATCCCAGCAAAATTTTTAACAATTGGTTTTTCAGCAGGGCTTGAGTTTGGAACTATTGATAAAACAAAGGCAAAGAGCGTCACTGTTAATGCAACTAATAATACAATTAGTGCTGGTTTTTTGCTGAGGGGTCTTGATAAATATGTTGGGATATTTCCGTTGTAACTCCTATCAACTGTGTTGTTTGTACTCATAATACCGGGCCAGCTCCTTTTGAAATAGCTAAATGAGTAGATTTCTCAATAGATGATTGCATTAAATCGCACGTTTTTAAAAATGCCTTCTCAATAGGATAATCCATTGCTAAAAAGCCAGATAGCGCTGAAGCAAATCTGCAACCAGTTCCTCTGGTATTTTTAGTTTGTATCTTCTGATGGGCAAATTCAAAAAAATCTGAATTTTTTGTGAATAAATAATCAATTATAAAGCCTTTTTTTACATGTCCCCCTGTGATCACAACGTTAGCGCATCCAGCTTCACACAGTTTTGCAGCTGCTTGTTTAATTAAGTGTTTATTTGTGGCTTTAATATTTGTTAAATAATAAAGCTCGCTGATATTTGGTGTTGTAACAGTTGAAAGTGAAATAAGTGTTTTTAACGCACTAAGTGCTTTTTTGGGTAAAAGGGTTCCGTTGTTTGAAGAATAAATTACTGGATCAACAACTAAAGGAACATTTTTTAAGTTCTTATAAAAATCTATAGTTGCTTTTATGTGCTGAGCTGTTGTCATAGCACCAGTTTTTATGCTGGAAATCTTAACTCCATCTAACACGCTTAAAAGTTGGTCCTTAAAATGTCTAATCTCAGTCGGTAATAGTTTTGGCTTTTTAATTGAGTTTTGAGCCGTAAGTGCAGTTATGACTGGTGATGCAAGAATTCCTATTGACGCTAATGTTCTTATGTCTTGGGATATACCAGCAAATCCAGTGGGGTCAACAGCCCCAACAACTAAAACAGCTCCAATTTTTTTATTCACTATATTTTAATGCCTCTGTTTTATCGCAATGTTTTTATTGACATTATCTTTTACTAGTAGTCACCTCAATTAAAAGTGGGTTTTCCTTTTAATGGGGTAGATGCTTTTGCTAAGAAGCGTTTTTCTATCCTGCCACTGTGATAAGCCAAATAACCAGCAGTTACTGCTAGTGCCATTGCTCTTGCCATTAAAGGGGGGTTTTGTGCACGTGTTATTGCTGATGCAACTAAAACAGCATCACAACCTAGCTCCATTGCAAATAATGCATCTTTTGGTGAACCAATTCCCGCATCTAGTATTATTGGGACCTTGTTTTTAAATTCATTTAGTATCAGTTCAATATTGTGTGGATTGCGAATTCCTAACCCAGAGCCAATTGGAGCACCTAGTGGCATAATTGCAGCTGCTCCTGCAGAGTATAAGCGGCGGGCAATTACTGGATCATCATTAGTATAACATAGCACGATAAAATCTTCATTTGCCAGGCTTTCTGTAGCTGCAACTAGCTCAATTGGATCAGGTAATAATGTTGTATCATCAGCTATGACCTCAAGCTTAATTAAATTAGTTTCAAATAAGTCCCTTGCAAGTTTTGCTGTTAAAATAGCTTCTTGAGCTGTTTTTGATCCTGCCGTGTTGGGTAAAAGATTTACCTTTAACTCATCTAGCAACTTTATTAAAGAGCCTGAATTTGAATTACCAATTCTCCTTAATGCAACAGTTACTAACTCTGTTTGAGACTCTTTTATGGCTTGAGAAAGCAACTCTAAATTTGTAATGCCTCCAGTTCCTAAGATAAGGCGAGAGCTAATCTCTAGATTTCCTAACTTTAATGTGTCGTTTTTCATTATCCGCCTTGGGCAATTGTAACAATTTCAATGACGTCACCTTCCGTAATTTTATGGCTTTGCCAGGAGCTTTTTGGAATCACTTCTTTATTTATTGCAACCGCCACTTTACCGTCAAGATCTGGAGCAACGCGTTTAATGAGCTCTTGAACACAAAGTTGCTCATCTAAAAAAAGTGCTTTGCCGTTAAATTTAACCTCCATCTTTTTTAATTCTAGTCGGTGATACGTAGTGAGCCTCTTTAAAGAGGGGTTTTTTGTTAATAAGACACGCTATAATTTCAGCAGTTATTGGGGCTTGTAGGATTCCATTGCGATAGTGCCCGTAAGCGCAATAAAGATTTTCATCAAGCTCACCTACAAAAGGTAAATGATCAAGGGTGGCCGGCCTAAATCCACTAGATATATCAGCAATTATGGCATCATCTAGTACTGGTAATAGAAGCCTTGCTAATTCAAGTAATTCTGAAAAATCCCCCAGGGTGATATTGTTATTAAAGCCCGCATCTTTAGATGTGGCTCCTATTACTGTCTCATAGGTTCTGTTAACAATATAAAGGCTTTTGCCGTTTATAAAGCCACGGATCATATAAGAAGGTAATTTAGCTATTGGCTTTAATCTAATTGTTTGCCCTACAACTGGATAAACATAAGGCAACGCCACCGGCGGGGAAATCTCAATTTGTGATGAAAAGCTACCTGCCGCAATAACAACACAGGGGCTAAAGACATTTGTGTTATCATCTAAAGTTAACTCAAACCCATTGTTATTTTTTTTAATCTTGCGCACAATTGAGTTAATTAAACTAACCTTGCTTGAACGTAGAAATCGCTGAAGTGCTTTATAAAACAGACGATTATCTACTTGCCAGTCAGTTGTGGTGAGTATGCCTGATGAAATTTCAGGACAAAGATAACCATTTAGGTTGCGTAACTTTGAAGGCGACAGCCACTGGCTTTTTAATCCAAGCTGATTATATAAATCTTGTAAGCGCTTAAGATAATTTGTGTCATCAGGACTATAGGCAACTAACAAACTTTGGGAGTTTGAAAAACCAATTTTAGCCTTTGTATATTTTAGAATTTCTTGAGCAAAACTTTTCCAAACACATAAAGCTTTTAAATTAAACTCGGTGTGATTAGAGTCCTCAAAAGCAAGTTCTCCAACAGGTGCGAGCATGCCTGCTGCCACAGAGGTTGCTTTGCCGGTTAAGTTTTTACCAACTACAGTAACTTTTTTACCTTCTAAAGTGAGCTTAAAGGCAATCGATAAAGAAATTATGCCGTTTCCTACAATTAAAATTTCCTCATTGGGTTTCATTTTAAAAAAGTTTTGCTATACTCATAAATAGTAGTTCAAAAGGGCCAGCGTCGTCCCTGTGGAAAAAGAAATCTTTTAGGAATAATTGTGAGGTAACGCGTGGCTGAAATTTCAAAATTATATGATCCAAGATTCGAGCATGACTCATGTGGCGTGGGTTTCGTGGTTGATATTAAAGGACGCCCATCTCATGACATAGTTGAAAAAGGTTTAGAAGTTTTAAAAAATCTTGCACATCGAGGAGCAACAGGGGCTGAGCCTAATACAGGAGATGGTGCTGGAATACTAATTAAAATGCCCCATGAGTTTTTACAAAAGGAGTTCTTTGCTGATTTTGAAGGTGTTGAGCCTGGGAAATATGTATTTGGCAATGTTTTTTTAAAAAAAGGCAGTGAAGAACAATTACTTAATTCTTTTAATGAAATAGCAATAAAAGAAGGGTTTAAATTAATTGGAGTTAAAGACGTTAAAATAAATCCGTCTTCTTTGGGTAAATCTGCATATGAGTTTATGCCTACCATTAAGCAGGTCGCCCTTAAGTTACAAAATGAAGATGAAGTAAAAAAAATTGAAGTAAAAAGTTTCTGTTTAAGAAAATTTACAGAACGCCAACTAAAGGGCATATATTTCCCTTCTCTTTCTTCACGTACTTTAGTGTATAAAGGCATGCTAACTGCACATCAACTTCCTGAGTTTTATTATGATTTAATGAATCCATTAATAAAAAGCCCTTTGGCTTTAGTGCACTCTAGATTTTCAACTAATACATTCCCATCTTGGCCACTTGCTCACCCGTATCGCTTCATAGCTCACAATGGAGAGATTAACACCTTAATGGGTAATAGAAACTGGATGCGTGCAAGAGAGCTTATGGCAGAATCAGATTTAATTCCTGGAGATATTACAAGGATCATGCCAATATGTACGCCAAATGCTTCTGATTCAGCTTCCTTTGATGAAGTGCTTGAACTTTTGTACTTTGGTGGATTTGACTTGCCGCATGCAATACTAATGATGATTCCTGAGGCTTGGGAAAAACACGAATCAATGAGTGATGAAAAAAGAGCCTTTTATGAATATCACTCTTGTTTAATGGAGCCATGGGACGGACCTGCAGCAGTAGCTTTTACTGATGGCACTAAAATTGGCGCCATTTTAGATAGAAACGGACTAAGACCTGCTCGTTACTGGGTAACTAAAGATGATTTAGTTGTGATGGCATCTGAAGTTGGTGTTTTAGACATTAAGCCTGAAAACATAGCTCATAAGGGTCGTTTACAGCCAGGGAAAATGTTCTTAATTGATACCCAGCAACAGAGAATTATAAGTGATGAAGAGCTAAAGCATGAGCTTGCATCTAAACATCCTTATAAAGATTGGATTGAGCAAAACATTGTTCATATTGATGAGCTTTATCCAAAAGACATGCTTGTAGCTAAGCGTTCATCAGTTGTATTTGATGAGCTTTTATTTGGATATACCGAGGAAGATTTACGAATACTTATAACTCCAATGGCTCAAAGCGGAGCTGAACCAGTAGGATCTATGGGAAATGATGCTGCATTGGCTGTGTTATCACAAAGGCCAAGGCTTTTATATGATTATTTCACGCAATTGTTTGCACAAGTAACAAATCCAGCACTTGATGCAATTAGAGAAGAACTTGTTACTTCATTAAATGTATATCTTGGTCCAGAGGGAAACTTGTTAAAGCCAACTGCTCAAAGTTGCAAAAAAATTCTTTGCCCTTCACCTGTTTTAACTGATGAGGAATTAGCAAAGCTTTTATATATTCACGAGGATGACCCTGAAAGTTATTTTAAGGCTAAAGCAGTAGATGGATTATTTGAGGTCTCAAAAGGAGCTGAAGGTCTCATAGAAGGATTAAACCGAGCAATTGAAAAAGTTGATCAATACATTGATCAAGGATTTAACATAATTGTGCTTTCTGACAGGAATGCAACTAAGGAATTAGCTCCAATTCCTTCTTTGCTGTTTTGTGGAGCTGTTCATCATCATTTAATTAAAAATAAAAAAAGGACAAAAGTTGCACTTATTGTTGAATCAGGTGATGCCCGCGAGGTTCATCATATTGCTTGTTTACTAGGCTATGGTGCTTCAGCCGTTAATCCTTATGTGGCATTTGAAGCAGTGCGGGATTTAGTTAGGCGTAAATATATAAAAGATTTAAGTGAGATAAAAGCTGTAAAGAATTACATTAAGGCATTAAACAAAGGCGTGCTTAAAATTATGTCAAAAATGGGCATTTCAACAGTTGCTTCTTATACTGGAGCTCAAGTATTTGAAGCAGTTGGGATTGCTGATGATGTTATAAACACTGCTTTTGTTGGTACTACTTCTAGGATTCAAGGCGTTTCATTTGAACAAATTGCTCAAGAGGTTATAGCACGTCATAAGCTAGCTTTTAATGAGCGCCCTTCAGAGTTAGCGCATCGCAGGTTACCCGTGGGAGGAGAGTATCAATGGCGACGCGAAGGTGAATATCATTTGTTTAATCCAAAAACTGTCTTTAAGTTACAGCATTCAACTCGGGCAAAACGCTATGAGATATTTAAAGAATATACCAAAGCTGTAGATGATCAATCTAAAAACCTTGCAACCTTAAGAGGACTATTTGAATTAGTTCCTAGCAAAAATGGATCTATTGACATAAATGAAGTGGAACCAATTGAAAACATTTTAAAGCGTTTTTCAACTGGCGCTATGTCATATGGGTCAATTTCAAAAGAAGCTCATGAGACATTAGCAATTGCAATGAATAGATTAGGTGGTAAATCAAACACCGGAGAAGGCGGGGAGGATCCAGAAAGGTTTATACCTGATGAAAACGGTGATTTAAGGCGTTCAGCTATTAAACAAGTAGCCTCAGGGCGCTTTGGGGTAACTAGTGAATATCTAGTAAATGCTGATGCACTTCAAATTAAAATAGCCCAGGGCGCAAAGCCAGGTGAAGGTGGTCAGCTTCCAGGACATAAGGTTTATCCTTGGATTGCTAAAACTCGCTATTCAACAGCTGGGGTCGGCCTTATCTCACCCCCACCGCATCACGATATTTACTCAATTGAAGATATTGCTCAATTAATTTTTGATTTGAAAAATTCAAATCCACAGGCTGATGTTCACGTTAAGTTAGTGGCTGAAGTTGGCGTTGGAACTGTTGCAGCTGGAGTAGCTAAAGCAAAATCAGATTTAATTTTAATTGCAGGACACGATGGAGGAACTGGAGCATCTCCGTTATCTTCAATTAAACACGCGGGGGCTCCCTGGGAGTTAGGCCTTGCTGAAACTCAGCAAATATTAGTGGCTAATGGTTTGCGCGACCGAGTTGTTTTACAAGTCGACGGTCAAATGAAAACTGGTCGAGATGTCATTGTTGCAACTCTTTTAGGAGCTGAAGAGTATGGTTTTGCTACAGCTCCTTTAGTGGTTTCAGGATGCATTATGATGCGAGTATGTCATTTAGATACTTGTCCTGTGGGAATAGCTACGCAAAATCCTGTACTTAGAGAGCGGTTTTCAGGTAAACCAGAATTTGTTCAAAATTTCTTTGAGTTTATAGCCCAAGAGGTTAGAGAGTATTTAGCTTATTTAGGCTTTAGATCAATTGAAGAAGCTGTTGGTCATAGCGAGTGTTTAAATGTTAAAAAAGCAATTAATCACTATAAAGCAAAGGGACTTGACTTATCTGCAATATTAGAAAAACCAAAAGGGCTTTATTCTCAAACTTGTTCTTATCATAAGACTAAAAATCAAGACCATGGTCTTGAAAAGGTATTAGATAATAAATTAATTGAGCTAGCCATGCCTGCTTTAGAACATAAAGAAAAGGTTGAGTTTGATTTAGAAATAAAAAATACTAATCGAGCTGTTGGTACAATGTTGGGTTATGAGCTGACAAAAAGGTTTGGTGGAGCTGGTCTTGATGATGATACCATTGTATTTAATTTTTATGGATCAGCTGGCCAAAGCTTTGGAGCCTTTTTACCAAAAGGAATCACATTAAGGCTTTATGGTGATGCAAATGATTATCTTGCAAAAGGATTATCAGGCGGCAAAATCGTAGTGGTTCCTCCGCCAAAGTCCACCTTTAAATCGCAAGAAAATATCATAGCAGGTAACGTAATAGCTTATGGTGCAACTTCAGGGCAGCTATTTATAAGAGGGGTGGTTGGGGAACGCTTTTGTGTACGCAATTCAGGCGTAGTTGCTGTAGTTGAAGGCGTTGGTGATCATGGTTGTGAGTACATGACGGGTGGCAAAGCAGTTATCTTAGGTCAGACTGGCCGCAATTTTGCCGCAGGTATGTCCGGTGGGATTGCTTATGTTTATGACAAAGACAGGACATTTGCTGAAAGGCTTAATATGGAGATGGTTTTCTTAGAACCATTAGATGAAGATGATAGTCAGTTCTTAAAAGAAATATTAAATGATTTTTATTTGGCAACTAGTTCTGAAGTGGCTCAGAAAATCTTAGAAGGTTTTGATTTTGAAATTTATAAATTTAAAAAAGTAATGCCTAAAGACTTGCGTCGAGTTCTAGACGCTACTCAGTTAGCAATAGAGCAAGGTAAACCAGTTGAAGAAGTAATAATGGCGGCAGCTCATGGGTGAACCAACCGGATTTTTAAAATATTTGCGCAAAACAGCCCAAAAGCGTCCAATTGCTCTTCGCGTTAAAGATTGGCGTGAGGTTTATCATGAGTTTCCTTTTGAGGAAGCCAAAATTCAAGGAGCTCGTTGTATGGATTGCGGCATTCCCTTTTGTCACGAAGGATGCCCGCTTGGAAACTTAATTCCTGAGTGGAACGACTTAGTTTACAAAGGAAAGTTAAAGGATGCTATTGAGCGGTTACTTGCTACTAATAATTTTCCAGAATTCACAGGCAGGTTATGCCCGGCACCATGTGAGGGTTCTTGCGTTTTAGGTATTAATCAAGAACCTGTTGCAATTAAGGAAATTGAGCATTTCATAGCTGATCAAAATTTAAAAAACACATTAGAGCCTTATGAGATAAAAATTTCAACGGGTAAAAAGGTGGCAGTGGTTGGCTCTGGTCCGGCAGGCCTTGCAGTTGCTCAGCAGCTTACAAGGGCTGGGCATAAGGTAACAGTTTATGAACGAGCCTTAAAGCCAGGTGGACTTCTTAGATATGGAATTCCTGAATTTAAGATGGAAAAGTGGGTCTTAGAGAGAAGAATTGAACAAATGCAAAAAGAGGGGGTTGAATTTATAACTTCAGTAATAGTTGGGGATGATCCTGAGCACAACAAAGAAGTTATTGGTGAGGCAGCTAGAGAGGATGCAAAGGTAATTTCAGCAAAAGCCCTTTGTGAAGACTATGATGCCGTCGTTTTATCAGTTGGTTCAACAATTCCCAGGGATCTAAAAGTAAAAGGACGCGACTTAGAGGGCATTTATTTTGCAATGCAATATTTAAGAAGGTCTAACTATGTTACTGAAAAAACAGAATTAGACACTCCAATATCTGCAAAAGATAAAGTTGTGGTCATAATTGGGGGTGGTGACACTGGTGCTGACTGTTTAGGAACTGCTCATCGCCAAGGTGCTAAAGAAGTAATTCAGCTCGAAATTTTATCGCGCCCTCCTGACGAGCGTGCTTTAGACAATCCATGGCCCACATGGCCGGTTATTTTTAGGACATCAACAGCTCATGAGGAAGGTGGACAGCGTCTATATCAAGTTACGACTTTAGAGTTTTTAGGGCAGGATAATAAGTTAACAGGAATTAAGGTTGCAGACGTTGATATTTCATATGAAAACGGAGCTCCAAAATTTGTAGTAAAACCAGAGGCTGAGAGGATAATTGAGTGTCAGCTTGTACTGCTTGCAATGGGGTTTGTTGGCCCTGAAAGCTCTGCTTTTGTAAAAGAGCTTGGTCTAAAGTTAGATGAGCGCAATAACATAAAAGTAGATCATAACTGGATGACGAGTCATCCAAAGGTCTTTGCCTGTGGGGATGCTGTCAGAGGTCAAAGCCTCATTGTTTGGGCTATCGCCGAAGGGAGATCTGCTGCTAGGGCGGTAGATGCTTTTTTAATGGGCGATTCAGATTTGCCAGCACCGCTAGTTCCATATCAAGTTGCCTTGAAATAGCTTAATTTTAAATAACTCCACATTGTTTCAGATTACAAAGGTTTAGATTTTTGATTTAGTGATTTAGCACAATAGAAAAAAATGTCAAAATCCAGAATTTAGTACCTAGAAGCTATAAAAAATCTGACAAAGTTGATTAGATTTATCAGATTATGTTAGCTTGTATCCAGGTGTTTAATGATGAAATCAATTAAAAAACCTAAAAGTAGGATACTTTTAGCGTTTAAAAACATAAAATTGAGCTTTACCAGGTAATTACTAAAGTGAATTTAGTTATTATATTAGTTTCTTACATTGTTGGGATTTTAATAGGTATTTCTGGCACTGGTGGAGGAGCACTGATTAGCCCAGTTTTAATAATCTTTTTTTCAATTAAACCAGAAACTGCAATTGCTTCAGATCTTGTTGCTACGCTTTTTATACGTCCTTTTGGGGCAGCAATACATTTAGCTAAAAAGACAGTTGATTTAAAATTAGTAGCCTTGTTATCTATTGGTTCGGTACCGGCAGCGTTTTTAGGCAGCTACGTACTTAGCGTATTAGGGAAAGGTCATTTAAGACAGATTCATCTTGAAATTGCTTTAGGCGTGGCATTGTTAATTGCTGTTTTTGCAATGACTTTGCGCCAGCTTTTAAATAAAGGTGATCAAGAAGTCACGCTGGTTCAAATGTCACGATTAAAAGCCTTTGCCACTGTCTTTTTAGGAGCTTTTGGAGGCTTTCTAGTGGGGCTGACTTCAGTTGGAGCAGGATCTTTAATGATTGTCATTTTATCTTTAATGTTTCCGAATCTAAAAGTTTCTAAAGTTGTAGGAACTGACTTAATGCAAGCAATTTTTATAAGTGCTGCAGCTTCTTTAGGCGCTTTAACATTTGATCATGTTAACCTTGTTTTAAGTGGCTCAATCGTTTTTGGTGGAATTCCTGGTATTATTACCGGATCTTTAATTGCTCCACGGCTAAATCCAGTATTAGTTAGAAGTGTAATTATCTTAAGTGTTGGCACATTAGCTCTTTTTATCCTTGGTTTACCGCCAGTTGTTGTGCTAAGTCTTACGGGATTCATGCTAGTAGTATTTGTAATTGCAAAGCTTTATTTTCAAAGAAAACATTATTTAATTGATCGGCTGTAAATTATTATGCTTATAAATGTTGATTAATTAAAAGAAGATGCTGGCTTTTTAAAAAATAATAAACTCAAACGGTATTTATTACAGGGTTTAAATTTTTTAATTATGGCTAAGTTAACTTCTAAGTAAGTCAAACCTTAAGAGTTTGTCGTTAGTTAATCTATGCTGTGTGGTTTTAATTAAAAATTTTCATATTTGAAGTGATAGGCCCCTTTTAATTTTTTCTTGAACTATACTGAGAGTAACAGTCTGATGAATATTGTGTTAAAAAGGAGGAATTTTTATGAAAAGTACCATGCAACAATACCCTTTGTTGGTAAGTGGTATTTTCAACTACGGAAGACAAGCTAATGGAGATTCACAAGTAACTACATTTTTAGGAGATCACTATGTGACAGCTAAATTTTCAGATGTTGCCAAGAGAGCTTGCAAATTAGCTAATGCATTAAAAAAGGCCGGAGTTGGAAGGTTTGACAGAGTAGCCACGTTTTGCATGAATCATCAGCAACATTTAGAAGCTTATTTAGCAGTACCTTCTATGGGTAGTGTGCTACACACCCTAAATGTGAGGTTGTTCCCAGATCAATTAAGTTATATAATAAGAGATGCCGAGGACAAAATCATAATTTTTGATGGCTTACTTGCGCCAGCTCTTTTAAAAGTTCAAGAAGCACTTAGTGATGTAAAACTATTTGTTCAAGTGGGTCCCTCACAAGATGATGTAGGGCGTAAAAACGTAGTTGATTATGAAGAATTTATTAGCGATGAATTTGACGACTTTGATTTCCCAATGTTTGAAGAAGACTCGCCAGCTTCAATGTGCTATACCTCAGGCACTACGGGAAATCCAAAAGGTGTCGTTTATTCGCATCGTTCAACATATTTACACAGCTTAATGGTTACAAGTGCCATGACTCTAGGAATTAACTACCAAGATCGTGCATTGGTCATCGTGCCAATGTTTCACGTAAATGCTTGGGGGACACCTTATGCCTGCTGGATGTCTGGTGCAGATATGATAATGCCATCAAGGTTTTTACAAGCCCAACCTTTAGCTAAAATGTTTTCAGAGCTAAAGCCAACGATTTCAGCTGGTGTTCCGACAATTTGGAATGATCTTTTAAGTTATTCAGAAAGCCATGAGGTTGATTTATCATCAGTTCGGTTACTAGTTGCAGGCGGATCGGCTGTACCTAAAGAGCTAATTAGGCGTTATAAGGAGCGTTTTGGAGTTACAATTGCACAAGGCTGGGGCATGACTGAAACATCTCCATTGTGTGCTCTATCGCAACCCCCTAGAGATGCTTCTGAGGATGAAAAAATCAATTGGTATGCAAAAACTGGCAAAGTAGTTCCTGGGGTTGAAATCAGAATAACTGATGATAATGGAGAGGTTTTGCCAAATGATGGCAGAACCCAGGGCGAATTTGAGGTTAGAGGGCCCTGGGTAACAGGAAGCTACTTTAACGATCCTAGTATGGATCGATTTAACAATGGCTGGCTAAGAACTGGAGATGTTGGTTACCTTACGCCTGATTTGTATATGCAAATAAGTGATAGGTCAAAAGATGTTATTAAAACAGGTGGCGAATGGATTTCCTCTGTTGATTTAGAAAACGCAATTATGGCTCATGAAGATGTTTTAGAGGCTGCAGTTATTGCAATTCCAGATCCTAAATGGGAAGAAAGACCCCTAGCATGCGTTGTATTAAAAGAAGGAAAAGTAGTTAACGTAAAGGATCTCAAGGAGTTCCTTACAGAAAAGGTTGCAAAGTGGTGGATCCCTGAATATTGGGCATTTCTTCCTGAAATCCCAAAAACATCAGTTGGTAAATTCGACAAAAAAGTTTTACGGGCACGATATAGAGCAAACGAGCTTAACGTAATTAATGAATAACGAGTATCTTAATGAACGCCTTGAAAATTTTAAAAAAGAGCTTGATGTAATTTCTGAGGCTCTTTATGAACTGGCATCAGAAACTGTAAAAGAGCAGCTTTGCCAAATTCAAGATGGCAATGATGTTAAATTTTTAAAAGATATCGAAAAAAACCTATTCAAAGTATGGCGTGCAATTAACAAAGCATCTGAGTACTTAGAAAAAACTTCTCAAATGCTCCAACAGGACTAATAGATTAACTCACTAACTGTCAAACTAATAGATCATAATGGGTAAATAATTGAAATTAATAGCTAACTTATACACCAAAGTAAGGCAATACAAAAAACGATGAAGGTGAGAAAAATAATCTATAACCTTAGTTGTTAGGTTCTGCTGAATTTTTTATCTATAACTGACAGATTAAGTTTCATAGCAGTTATCAAGCATTATAACTAGGATTTTTAACAAAGAAAATCCAAAGCGTTTCTGTATTTTTACTTAGGTTTTTAATAATAGCTAATAGTAGTTTATAAACAGTGATTTAGTTAAAAAGTTGTTGGCATAAATCTTAGTTAAGTACCTGATTTTTCTAATGGATCCCTTCATGGAATTTATTATTTAAAAATCTTACTCATATGGATTTGAGGTAGTTAAAAATCCTAAAAAATCTTTTCACTAAGAGTAAGGACACTTAAAGATATCTTGCTTTTTTAAGATCCCTTAGAGTCTTTAGACTTTTTAAGGAATATCTAGTGCAGATCGTTTTCTAGATCACCTAGCCCTTAAGAATAATAACGATTTAGTACGTGAATTTTTATACCTATAAAACTAGTCTTTAGAGATTTTGGCTGCTATCGGTTTTTTAATTCTAGTTTTTTTCATGAAGATCTCTTTTTGATATTCGAAGCTACTTTCAAATGCTGTTGGTGCTAAATCTTTAACAGCAGGCGGGTGGATTAAACCATGGGTATATCTTTTTTATCCTGCATAAGGCTTTGCTCTTCAGAAGAACTTACGTGAGATTCGTTGTATTCCCGTCGCAAAGAAAAAAGTTTAATTTTACAAAGATGTGCAATACTGGTCCCCTAGGCTTTACCTTAAAAACTAGACTATACCTAAAGGATGATTTTAATGTGAAGTGGAATAATTGCGGTTTTTATCAGCAGATTTTATTCTAGAGTAACTTTGCGTTTTTAAAAATAAAAATAAATTTAGTGCGACGTTCATTAATAATCGTTCTTTTTAGAAAAATTTCTCGCAGGAAACTAATAACACTAATTGCTATGGCTCTAGTTGTAATTGCTGCAGGTATTACTGTACCACTTGTATTTTTACGCAGCAGCAGTTTAGTACATAGAGACGTAATGTGTAGCCCGATAGGAAATGCGATTATTGAAGCTATGGCTCTATATACACAGTATGGTTCATTTGGTAATGCAGAATTTATCGTGCATCAAATAAATGCTAACGAAAGCGTATGTTTTCCGGGTATTTATCTTGCTAGGGTTGCTCGCTGTCCTGATGATCACTTTACGTGCAATAATTAAAATCTTGTTTATATAGCTCCTTTTAATTGTTTAAATAATAAAAACCAACCCGTAGTAAATGTGGATTTAAATCCAAAAGATCATAACTGTCAAGGAGTTATACTCTTAGAACCTGAATCTTATCATGATAATACGGGTAATTTCCTTGGAACTACGTGTTATGTTGATGTTGATTCTAAGTCTTATTCACTTCCAGCAGTTGTCTTTTTTGGCTATTCTTTTTACGGAGCAGGTAATTGGCAGGGACGGCTTTGGTTACCAAAAAAACATGGCTGTTCAATTGGTGAAAAAACCCATATCCTTTGGTTAACACCACCGCCGCCTTAGTATGTTAATAACTAATTTAATTTATTTCGTTAAGTTGATAGTCTTTTAGTTAATTAAGCATTAATCTGATCAAAACTTAATTTAAACCAATTTAACCTGTTTTTTCTTAAATCTATAGCTTAATTAATCAACTATAATATCTTATTACATCTATTATTAAATCTGCACTTCCAATGGCATTATAAACATTTATTGAGTAATTAGCACCAATTTTAACAACTACCATATTTACTATAGTTTCACCTTGTGACCAGCTAAGGTCAGATATTAACAGGTGGG
>Ga0080006_1147744_pt1 | contig 35947 bp, 29 predicted proteins | sample RS3BMetagenome_FD_69209 | JGI IMG/M metagenome (GOLD analysis project Ga0080006, IMG submission 69209) | Ferric oxide microbial mat and aquatic microbial communities from Rainbow Spring, Yellowstone National Park, USA - RS3B (SPADES... ...
CCCGCCCCCCCCCCCCCCCCCCCCCCCCCCCCCCCCCCCCCCCCCCCCGCCCCCGTCCCCCCCCCCCCCCCGCCCCGCTCCCGCCGCTCCCCGTCCCGCCCCGATTCCGCCCCGACGCCCCGATTCGTGTTCGGACCGAAGTACGCTCCCCAGAGAGGAACGGAATACGCGATGAAGGCCGTGGTCATGGCCGGCGGCGAGGGGACGCGCCTCCGCCCCCTGACGTCGAGCCGGCCCAAGCCCATGGTACCGGTCGTCGGCCGCCCCGTCATGGAGCACATCCTCGAACTGCTGCGCGCGCACGGCGTCTCGCAGGTCATCGTGACAGTCCAGTACCTCTCGGCGCAGATCGAGGACTACTTCGGGGACGGCTCGGACTTCGGGATGGAGGTCTCCTACTCGGTCGAGCCCGAGCCCCTGGGCACCGCGGGTAGCGTGCGCCGCTGCGCGGCCGACCTCGACGAGACGTTCCTGGTCATCAGCGGGGACGCCCTGACCGACGTGGACCTGGGCCGGGTCGTCGACCTCCACCGGCGCCGCGAGTCCTGGGTCACCCTCGCGCTGGCGCGCGTGCCCAACCCCCTGGAGTTCGGCGTGGTCATCACCGACGCCGGGGGGCGCGTCCAGCGCTTCCTGGAGAAGCCCGGCTGGGGTGAGGTCTTCTCCGACACGATCAACACCGGCATCTACGTCATCGAACCCAAGGCGCTGGCGGAGGTGCCCGCGGACCGGCCCTACGACTTCAGCAAGGAACTCTTTCCCAAGCTGATGGCGGCGGGCGCCCCGCTCTACGGCTGCGCGGTCGACGGCTACTGGTGCGACATCGGCAACCTCGGGCAGTTCATGCAGGCCAACGAGGACGCCCTGCGCGGCCGCGTCCGGCTGCGGATGCCCGGCCGCCGCTTCCCGGACGACATCTGGATCGGCGCGGGGGCGACGGTCCACCCCTCCGCGCACCTCAGCGGGCCCCTGGTCATCGGCGAGAACTGCTCCATCCAGGAGGAAGCGGTGGTCGAAGGCCCGGCCGTGATCGGGCCCAACTCCGTCATCGAGCGCGGCTGCCGCCTGACGCGCTCCGTGCTCCTCGGCAACGCCTACATCGGTCCGCGCGCGTCCGTGGAGGGCGCCCTGCTCGGGCGCGGCGTGCGCCTCGGCACCGGCGCCGGCGTCCAGGAGGGCTCGGTCATCGGGGATGGCTGCCACCTCCACGAGGGCTCCCGCGTGAACTCGGACGTCAAGATCTGGCCGAACAAGGTAGTGGAGCCCGACGCCGTCGTCAACCAGAGCATCGTGTGGGGGGCGCGCTGGCACCGCACACTGTTCGGCGCCGGCGGCGTCAGCGGCGCGGCCAATCTCGAGGTGACCCCGGAGGTGGCGGTGCGGCTCGGCGCCGCCTACGCCTCGTCGCTGCAGCGGGGCGACGCCGTCGTGGTCAGCCGCGACGGGCATCCGGCGTCGGTGATGATGAAGCGCGCCCTGATGGCCGGGCTCGCCTCGGCCGGCGTCCGCGTCTACAACCTGGAATCGGTACCGCTGCCGGTGACACGGTACGCGGCGGGGGCGCTCGGCGGCCGCGGGGGCGTCTTCACCGCCATGGCCGAGGGCGATTCCGGACAGATGGAACTGCGCTTCCTGGATGCCCGCGGCATCGACATCGACGCCAGTTCCGAGCGCAAGATCGAGAACCTGTACTTCCGGGAGGACGTGCGCAAGGTCGCCCCCGGCGACGTCGGCACCATCAGCTATCCGGCGAAGGTGCTCGACATCTACCTCACGGGCTACCTGGGCGCCCTCGGCGCCCTGACGCCGCAGGCGGCGGCGGCCCGGCTGGTGGTCGACTACGGCGGCGGCCACGCCGGCCAGGTGCTGCCGCAGGCCCTGGCGGAGTGCGGTGTGCAGACCCTCAGCCTGAACCCCGCCGGCGGCCGGAGCGGGACCCGCGGCGAGCCGGGACCGGCGGTGGCCAGCCTCGAACTGTCGCAGGTCGTGGTCTCGCTGCGCGCCGACCTCGGCGTCCGCCTCGATCCGTCGGGCGGGCGGCTCACAGTCGTCGACGACCAGGGCCGGGCCCTCGGCGACCAGGAGACCCTGGTCCTCTTCGCCGCCTTGGCGGCCCGGCACGCGGGAGCCCGGGAGATCGCGGTGCCCATCACGGCCACCGGCGCGGTGGAGGCGGTGTGCGCCGGCCCGGGCACCCGGGTGCGCCGTACGCGTACCGGCATCCGGGCCCTGATGGAGGCCGCGGCCTCCGGCGGCCTGGCCCTCGCCGGGGACGGCCAGGGCGGTTTCGCCTTCCCCGCCTTCCACCCGGGCATGGACGGCCTCTTCGCCATCGGCTGGCTGCTCCGCTGGCTCGGCCGGGAGGGCCGCCCCCTCAGCGAGATCATGGCCGGGCTGCCCCGGCCGGCGGTGGCGGTGGAGACCGTCCCCTGCCCCTGGCAGGCCAAGGGCCAGCTCATGCGCCGCCTGGTGGAGGCGACGGCCGGCCTGCAGGTGACCCTGATCGACGGCGTCAAGATCCACCGCGGCCTTGCCTGGGTGGCCGTGCTCCCCGACGCGTACAGACCCTCGGTGCACCTCTACGCCGAACCCGCGGACGGGGAGGGCGTGCATCTGCTGCAGGAGTATCGCGCCCTCATCGAGCGCATCGTCGCGGAGGCGGAGGCGGCGGCGGGTGCCGCGCTGGAGTAGCCGGGCGGGCCGGCGGCGGGGACACTTTGGGGGGGCGACACCTGTCGCCCCTTTTTTTTCGTGCGGGGCTTGCCGGGCCTGCGCTGGGCCATGCGCCCCCGCCGGCCTGCCGGCAGGGGAAACGCCCGGGACCCCGCTTCTGCAGGTATGACCCGCCCCTGCAACCGCCATCCTCTGGAGGAAGCCCCAACCCTGGGCGACGCCACCCCGGTGCACCGATCGGCTGCCGGCCGGCCGCGGCGCATAGAGTGCAGGGCGACGGTGGCCGGCCCGCGGCGGGCCGCGTCGACGGATTCCGACAAGCTGTAATATTATGCAGGCCTGGGTGTGCCATTCGTCCGCAGGGATCGGGGGTAGAGGATGCCGCGGGACTTGGTACTGGGCAACGGGCAGATGCTGATCACCTTCGACGGCGGCCTGCGCATGCGCGACCTCTACTACCCGTACGTCGGCCTCTGGAACCATATCGGCGGCCACAGCAGCAGCATGGGCGTCTGGAGCGAGGGCCGCTTCTCCTGGGTCGGCGGCGCCGACTGGACCATCGACCTCGGGTATGTGGGCGAGACGCTGGTCAGCAGTGCACACCTGCGGCACGACGGGCTCGGCCTCGACATCGAGTGCACCGACACGGTCCACTACCAGGAGAACGTGTTCCTGCGCCGCGTCGTCGTGACCAACCAGCGGCCGCGGTCGCGGGAGGTCCGCGTCTTCTTCCACCAGGACTTCTCCATCGACGACACCGACGTCGGCGACACGGCCGTGTACGACCCCTCGGCGGGACTGCTCTACCACTACAAACGCGACCGCTATTTCATGATCGACGGCACCTCCACCCAGGGCGGCATCTTCGAGTACGCCACGGGCGTCAAGCGCTTCCACGGGGCCGAGGGCACCTGGCGCGACGCGGAGGACGGGCACCTGGAGGGCAACCCCATCTCCCAGGGCTCCGTAGATTCGACCGTCTCCTTCCGGCTCGATCTGCCCGCCAACGGGCGGCAGACGCTCTGGTACTGGATCGCCGTCGGCCGGACCTACGGCCAGTCCCTCCGGCTCGACCAGTTCGTGCGGGCGAGCACGCCCGAGGTGCTGCTGGCCCAGGTGCGCGCGTACTGGCAGCAGTGGGTGCACAAGGTGCCGACCGAGTACGGCGACCTGCCCCCGGAGGTGGTGCACCTCTACAAGCTGTCGCTGCCCATCATGCGATCGCACATCGACCGCACCGGCGCGATCACCGCGGCCAACGACTCCGACATCCTGCAGTACAACCGGGACCACTACTCCTACGTCTGGCCCCGCGACGGGGCGCTGATCAGCCACGCCGTGGTCCACGCCGGCTACCCGGAACTGGTCGCGCCGTTCTTCCAGTTCTGCGCACGCGCGCTGACCGCCGGCGGGTTCCTCCTGCAGAAGTACAACCCCGACGGCTCCGCAGGCTCCTGCTGGCACCCCTGGGTGCAGAACGGGCGGCGCCAGCTGCCCATCCAGGAGGACGAGACGGCCCTCGTGCTCTGGGCCCTGTGGGCGCACTACGAGCGCGGCCGGGACATCGAGCTGGTGCTCCAACTGGCGCAGACCCTGATCTCACCGGCGGCGGAGTTCCTGGCCGGGTACCTCTATCCCCACCTCGGCCTGCCGCGGGAGACCTACGACCTGTGGGAGGAACGGCGCGGGGTCCACACCTGGACCGCGGCGGCCGTGGTCGGCGGGCTGGAGGCGGCCGCCAACCTGGTCCTGCTCCTGGGCGAGGACGCCAAGGCGGAGCGCTACCGCCAGGCGGCACGCCGCGTGCGCGAGGGCATCGATGCCCACCTGTACGACCCGGCGCTCGGCCGCTTCGTCCGGGGGCTCCATGTCGGATCCGACGGGTCCGTGCAGCGGGACGCGACGCCCGATGCGTCGATCGCGGGCCTGATCAACTTCGGGGTGCTGCCGGCGGACGACCCGCGCATCCGGGCGACGATGGAGGCCATCGAGGAGCGGCTGTGGGTGCGCACCGGCATCGGCGGGATCGCCCGCTATGCGGGCGACTACTACTTCCGCACCGCCTTCGACGACTTCGACCGCGTCCCCGGGAACCCTTGGTTCATCACCACGCTCTGGCTGGCCGACTGGCACGCCGCCGTGGCGCGCTCGCTGCCGGACATGGCCCGCGCGCGCGACCTCCTGGCCTGGGTCGCCGCCCACGCCATGCCCTCGGGGGTGCTCCCGGAGCAGCTGCACCCGTACACGGGCGCGCCGCTGTCCGTGGCCCCGCTGTGCTGGTCCCATGCCGGCTTCTGCTACTCGGTGCAGCACTACATCCGCCGCTACGCCGACCTCGCCCGCGGCGAGGCGGCCGGCGTCGCGGTGGCCCTCGAACCGGGGACCCGGGCGTAGGGGCCGAGGCCGAGGGATGCCTCGGCCATCCGCCCCCACACGACCGGTGAGCTCCGCATCGTCGGCCAAGCCGGCATCGCCCACGCGCCGCCCGCGCCGAGACGGTGGCGGTGCAGGCGCCGGACCAGGGCCCTGGTGGGGTGCCCGGGACCCGCAAGGCGGATCACCGGCCGGGGCTCAGGACGCCCACGCCCAGGACCGCCCCCCGGTCCGTCGTCCGGAACAGGCCTGCCCCGGTCAGGATCCACCCGTTCCGGGCCGTGGCGAAGTCGATCCGTGCCTGGTTGCCGGGCGCTTCAGCGGTGCACCGGGACGCAGGGCGCGCAGTGGTTCCACGTCAGCCACAGCACATACGCGTACCTCGCATCCACGAAGTAGGTGACATCCCGCCACAGCACGGGCCGCGGTGGCCCGGGCCCGAAGCCGATCTTGTGCACGGCCAGCCCGCCGAAGGTGATCTCCCAGGCGGGCACGTGCCGCATGGTCGCCGCCCCGCCGGGCACCGACCGCGCCAGATAGAGGTCCGTTAGGTACCCGAACCGCGCCGTGAGGAGGTGGGACGGCAGCCCCGTGACCATGAAGGGCGGGGTCGGAGGCGATAACAGCGCCGCGACCGCGGCCTGTCGGGAGATCAATCCGCCAGGCTCGGGGGCGGGCGCGAACGTCGCGGCCCCGAGTTCGGCGGCCGCCGGATAAACGGCCCGCGCAAACGCCCCCGCCGCCAGCAGGGCGCCACCCACCACGGCCGCGCAGAGCGCCTTCGGCGCCCAGGACACGCCGATCCCCCCCCATGGCCGGTCCCCCGCGCGATCAGACGCGGGACCTCGGGCACAGGTTCCCGTCCCGTACGTGAAGCCCTGGAGACAGCGGCCGGAACGCCCGCAGGCGAGGGGTCGCCACCGCGCCAGGCCCAACGTCGTGTACGCAGGACCGGAGGATGCCATCGGGTGTAGCCGCGGGCGGACAGGGAACATTCGATGCAGGTGGCGGCGCGAATGGCGTGAATGATAGTATGCCATACGAGAGGGCGCCGTCGCGGGGTGTGGGAGCCGGGGGCCCGGCCCCCACAAGGGCACTCGCCGGTGCCCTGTGCGTGCAGGTCGGCCCGGCCGCCTCCGCACTGCTCCGGGCGCGCACCGGCGATGCGCCTGGGGGGCCTCGACCCGGGGACTCGGGCCTTTTCCCGCTTCCCAGGGTGCACCGCATCCTCGATCGGGCACATGTCGTCACCACGCGCCGAACACAGGCCTTGCGCTGGGAGCACGGGGTAAGGTGGTGACGGTGGATTGTCATCGCGGCGTGCGGGCGCGGACCGCTCTTCCTCCGCGCCGCCTACGGCTGACGGGAGAGGATATCCGGCGCAGTCATCGGCCGCAACCGCGCATGAGCCGTCTGGTCTGCCTCGGCCCGCCGCAGTGGTGGCTCGGCGGGAGGGCCGTCGTCAATTCCTCGGGGCCGCGTGCCGTTCGGTCGCGGTACTGACCGGTTGCGGTCTGGCGGCGTGTGCACCGCAGGTACGGAGCCAGACACAGCCGGTCCAAAAGTCGACGTTATTTATCGGCTCCGTCGCTCTGTTCCCGATCGCCGCAGCGATCGAACAGGGCTTTGCCAAGGCCCATCCCAAGGCCCCGTTCGCGTTGAGCGTATACAAGACGAACACGTTCCGCAGGATGGACAGAGCCGGGAACATCGATGGATCGGCCCCGGTCGCGGCGAAACCGGACGAATGGCTGGCGCTCGACCCGTACCTGAAGGCGACCAACATGGACGTCGAGTCGATGTTTCTGCCCGGGATTCTGGACCCGTACAGGGTAAAGGGCTCCATCTACGCGTTGCCGTTGGTCCTGCGCCCGATGTGCATGCAGTACTTCGGCACCGTACCTCAGGGCATCACGGACTGGAACGCGTTCTTCGGCGCCTTGCGCACCGGCGGGATGGGTGCGCTCAATGCGGGCACGTTTGTGGATATCGCGGTCTGGTCCGCGTTCGTCGCCGGGGCCGGGGGCACTGTGGTGCAGGCCGACGGGCAGATCGACCTGACGGGCCCGGCAACGGTCAAGGGGTTGGGGCTGCTGGTGGATATCCTGAAGGCGGGGCAGGCGGACTGGCAGTGCCAGGGCGCCGTGGGCGTCTGGCAGGTCAACAACGGTAACCTCGGCGGCAAAGATCTGCAGAGGCAGTTGGCTATGTCCCGTTTTGGTGAGTTCCCCGCCTTCCCGACCGGCCCGCTCGTTCCATACAGGCAGGAACCGTTCATCGTGGCGGCGCCGAACAACGTCAAGTTGGGAGGCGGCCCGCCGTACGAGGAGAGCGTGCCCTTCTACCTGTCCGTCCTGCAATGGCTGTACGAGCCTCCCCAGCAAGAACTCCTGATGACGGTGGCTCTCCCGCCGGTGGTCAACGACCCGGAGCTGAGCCGGGCCTGGGAGACCGCAGGCGCCCTGGCGCCCTCCGGAGTCGCGGCTGCCACGCCCGTGGGGGCGTACCGCAACGTGTTCGCCCCGGCGCCGAAGTTTTACGATTCGTGGTCTCTGGGCCCCCCGGCGTTCTACGTCGGTTGCTACCTGGCCGCATGCGCGCTGGGCAAGGACGAGTTCAGCGTCACGCGTCTGGCGGATTTGAACGGCAAGCTCAATAGCGGTGTCGCACTGCTCTCGCGGCCGGACTACCATTCTGACGGGAAGACCTACCAGGCCATTTGGGCTCCGCTGCAGGCGCAGTGGGGATTCCCCGATGATGCGACGGGTTTGGCCGTCGTGCCCTGGTCGAATACTTGCGTTTGAGGTGACTACTCGGCACCGCTCAAGGGTGGGGCTGTACCGCTGGGGTGTGCTTGGTCGGGAACCCCGCCGGCTGGCCGATGAAGGTGCGTACGCCAACGCATGGCAGCGGCCCACCTGGGAAGGGCTCGCGCCTGCGTGTGCCGGCGCGGCCGGGCGGGTCGCGGCGCCCGTCATGGCGTCACGCCAACCCGGGGGGGAAGGTGCGGGAACGGATCCGGGAGTGGCGGCGGCGCGTGAACCGGAACAGTAACTACCCGGTGGCATCCCGGGGGGGACGGCTTCCGGGTGGGATGGCGTGCATGGGCAATGACGATCGAGCAGGGCAGGCAGCGGGCGTGTGGGTGCGGGCCGGATGGGGATGGATGAACGCCGCCCCGCGTCGTCGTCTGCCCGAGGCGACCCAGGCCGTGGCGTACGGACAGCGGGGGGTGACCGGGTCGTGCCGTTGGAGCGGATCCCACGAAGAACGGCTGTAGGGCGGCTCCGTGCCATCGTATGGGCCGCCGCCCTGTGCGGCGCGGCGGGGTGCAGTACGTCGTCCTTGCCCGGCGCAGTTTCATCGCTTCCGAGGAGGGCCTCGCGAACAAAGCCCGTCGGGTACGTGATCAGCCCCGAGTTGGCGCAGATCGGTCCGGCCGTCGAGGCCGGCTTTTCGAAGGCCCGTCCCGGCGCCGCCCTCACCCTGCGCATCGTGGCGCAGGCCCCGGAGCAATCGGTCGGTCTGGTGGGGCAGGTGGCCGGCCAGGGACTCAGCGCGCTTGGCGGAGCGCCGCCGGTGGACATGGGCGCTGCCACGCGGGCGGCGAACCTGGCCACGGACACGTTCGCGCCGGGACTCCTGGAGACCCTGACGGTCGGCGGGGTCCTGCGGGGCCTGCCCCTCCTGCTCATTCCCACCTGCATGTCCTATTCCCCGGACGTCGACCCGGCGGTGCTCGGCGACTGGACCTCCCTTGCCGGGCGGACGAAGGCGGACCCGCTCCACTACGTGCTCGACGCGGGAACCCTGCTGACACCCGCGATATGGCTGTCTTTCATCGCCGGGTCGGGCGGCACGCTGACGGGTGGCGACGGCCAGGTCGCGCTGGGTGCCGCGGGGGCCTTTTCCGGATTGGGCCGCCTCTTGGACGTCCTGCAGGCGTCGCAGGCCCCTTCGTGGAGCTGTACCGGTACGCTGGGCGTGTGGGAGGCCTCGGTCGCAAACGTGACCCGCATCGCGGCCTTCACCTCGAGCCCTCAGGTGACCCTGGCGTTCCACTTGGCCCGGCTGCCGGCATTCCCCTCGGGCGACTTGGTGCCGTTTCGTCAGGCACCGTTCGTCATCCGTGACAGCGGCGGCGCCCAACCGGAGGCAGGCGCCGTGCCCAGCGACGAGGCCGTGCCCTTTTTCCTCTCGTTCGTTCGGTGGCTGTATGCACCCGCGCAGCAGCAGTTACTCATGACCATCGGGTGCCCTCCCGTGATCGCCGATTCGGCCCTGGCCGCGGAATGGCGGCAGGGCACGCGTTTCGCCCGCGGGGTGGCCGCCGCCGGGCTGGGGCGGGCGACGCCGGTCTCGCTCTACCGGAACGTGTTCACCGGATACCCCCCAACCCTCGACAGCACCGTCTTCACGGTGCCGCCCGCGTCGTACGTCGGCGCCTACCTGGCGGCATGCGTCCAGGGTAAGGCCACCTGGGATGCGTCCAGCGCCACCACTCTGAGTCAAAAGCTCAATCAGGCCGTGGCGCTGGTGGGGGCCGCCGAAAACGGCAGCGCCCAGCCGCAGGCGTACGCGGCATTGTGGCAGGAGTGGCAGGACGCGTGGGGCTTTCCAACGGCGGGTGCGGGCGGGTCGGGCAGGGTGCCATGGGTGAGCCAGTGCTTCTGAAGGGGCGGCACATGCGCCGGGCGGGCGTGCGCGCGAACGAGAAGCCGGGCGACGGGCACAGTGCATCCTGGACGGGTGGTTCCGCCGCCGGAAGGAGACCGGGAGCCAAACCGCTGCAGCGGCGACCGAGGTGTGCCGCCGGATGCCGGGCGCCGGGCGCGGGCCGCGCCTTTCCGGCCCGGCCCGCACAAGGGCACGGGGCCTGGGAGGTTAAACTTTCGCCGCACTCCCTCAGATCCGGTCCACCGCGGCGTCCTCCACCGTGTGGAAGTCGTGCTCCGCGTAGAAGTCGACGGCGAACCGCGTCACGCGTAGGGTGAGCACCGCCGCCGGGGAGGCCGGCCCGATGCGGCGCGCCGATGCGACCACGCGCCGGACGGCCGCCAGGCAGCGGCGGCGCACCTCGGCCTCGGGGGCGAAGAAGAGGGCGTTGCAGTTGCCCTCGGCCCGCTCCTTCTCCTGGGTGCGAAGATCGTTGGCCAGGCGGATGGCGCGGCCCGCATCCCGGGCCATCCGTTGCAGCCGCGGTAGTTCCCCGGGCAGGCACGGATCGCCGGTGAACACCCACGCCCCCGCCAGGTACATCGGCACGCCGATGCTGTGCAGCCCGCGCTCCAGGTAGGCGGACAATCCGGGCATGACCCCCGACTCCCCCGCCTCGCACTCCGCGACCATGCCCGCCAGCATGCGGCGGCAGGTGAGCGCCCAATACGGACGCAGTTCGGATGCAAGCCGCCGGCCGGCCATCTCGCGCTGGATGTCCCGCAGGGCCGCGGCGTACACGTCCTGGGGCTCCGGTTCCCGCCCCGGCCTTGCCCCCGCCACGGCGGCGTAGTGCGCGGCGCGCGCCCGGCGCTCCTCGGGCCGGAACAGCCCCTCGTCGAAGCAGGCGTCCACGGTGAAGATCCAGACCGGGATCGCCGCCATGGTCCCCAGGTCGGCCTCCGGCAGCCAGGGCGCCGCGGCCGCCATGGTGAGGGCGGTGGTGGCGAAGCGGCGGGAATCGAACACCCCGTAGGGCTTGGACCAGGCGTGCAACCACCCGGTGAGGGACACGGACAGTTCGCCGATGCGGGCGCGCTCCTCCACGGGCAGGCCGGCGAGAAAGGCGTTCATGCGCTCAGTATCGGGCACCGATGCGGCGGGGATGAGCGCCCTCAGCCGGCGGCCGGGCGGGCGGCCCCCTGTGACCTGGGCGGGGCTCCCCAGTCGCCGGCAAGCCGCGCCCCTGGAGGGGGATCGGACGGGCCGGGCCGGCGGGACCCGCCCCGTCCCGTCCGTCCGGCATTGACTCGGGCCGGGGCCGATGATAGGCTGCCCGCCGATAGAATCCTTCGGGGCAGGGTGAGGGCTGCGGCGCGGGCCGCGGCCGAATTCCCGACCGGCGGTGATGCCGTGGGGACAGACAACCCCACGGACGAGCGCCGCGAGCCCGCGGGTGGGGCACCCCCGGGGCAGGACGCCGGTGTGAATCCGGGGCCGACGGTAACAGTCCGGATGGGAGAAGGATTCGCCTTGTGCGCGCCGCGCACAAGGCGAATTTTGCTTATCTCCCCCACCACCGCCCCCGAAGACGACGGGGGACACCTCCTTGATGCACCGCGCGCTCCGTCTCGCGGCCCGCGCAGCCGGGCGCACGGCCCCCAACCCGATGGTCGGCGCCGTGCTGGTGCGGGATGGGGCGGTGGTCGGCGAAGGCTTCCACCATCGTGCCGGGGAGCCGCACGCCGAGGCCCTGGCCCTGCGCCAGGCGGGCCCGGCGGCCCGAGGCGCCACGCTCTTCGTCACACTGGAGCCCTGCAGCCACCACGGACGCACCCCTCCCTGCGCCGACGCGCTGATCGCCGCCGGAGTCACGCGGGTGGTCGCCGCCATGGAGGACCCCGACCCACGCGTCGCCGGACGCGGCTTGGCCCGCCTACGCGCGGCCGGCATCGCGGTCGAGGTCGGCCTTGGCGCCCCCGAGGCCCGCGCCCTCAATCGCTGGTACATCACCGCGCGCACCCTCGGACGCCCACGCGTCCTGTACAAGTGGGCGGCGACCCTCGACGGGGTGGTCGCCCCCCGCGTGGGGACCTCGGGCCGCATCTCCGGCGAGGCCTCCCGCCGACGGGTGCATCGCCTGCGCGACCAACTCGACGCCGTCATCGTCGGCAGCGGCACGGTGCTGGCGGACGACCCGCAGTTGACCGTCCGGTTAGTGCCGGGCCGGAACCCCCTGCGCGTCGTGGCCGACCGGCGGGCGCGCACACCGGCCGGGGCCCGCCTGCTGCCGGCCCTGGTCTGCATCTCCGCGGAGGCGCCCGCCGACCGGGTCGCCGCCCTGACCCGGGCGGGCGCCGAGGTCGTGGTCGCGCCCACGCCGGCCGGCATCCTCGCGGAACTCCACCGCCGCGGCTGCCTCGGCGTGCTGCTGGAGGGCGGCCCCCGCCTGGCCGCCGCCTTCCTGGAGGCGGACCTCGTCGACGAGGTAGCGGCGGTGATCGCGCCGAGCCTCCAGGGCGGCGGCATCCCCGCCCTGGAGGGGCCGGGCGGCGCCGTGCGCCCGCTGCGCGACGTGCGGGTGCGGAAGGCCGGCGGCGATATCTGGGTCACGGGGGCGATCCACTGATGTTCACCGGTTTGGTCGAGGCCACGGGGAGACTGGTCGCTCGGGACGGTGGGCGGATGCGCTTCACCTGCCCGTTCGCCGCCGAACTGTCCATCGGCGAGAGCGTCAGCGTGAACGGCGCCTGCCTCACGGTGGAAGACCGCGACGGCGAGGGATTCGGGGTCACCGCCGTGCCGACGACCCTGCGGCGGACCAGCCTCGGCGCGCTCGCGCCCGGCAGCCCGGTCAACCTGGAGCGGGCGCTGCGCGCCGACGGCAGGCTGGGCGGCCACATCGTGCAGGGCCACGTGGACGGGGTGGGACACCTGCGGGAACGCCTGCCGGACGAGCACTGGGAGGTCCTGCGCTTCTCCGCCCCGCCCGAATTGCTGCGTTACGTGGTCCCGCGCGGCTCGATCGCCGTCGACGGCGTCAGCCTGACGGTCGCGGAGCGGGAGGCCGGCGGGTTCGCGGTGGCCATCGTGCCGCACACCGCGGCCATGACGACCCTGGGGGGCCTCCGTCCCGGGGGGGTCGTCAACGTCGAGGCCGACGTGCTGGCGAAGTATGTGGCAGGGCTCCTCGCAGGCGCGGCAACGCAGGGCGACAGGGGGATCACCGGAAATGGCTGACGTCGCTTCGCCCGTGGGAACCGTGGGCGCCGCACCCGCCACCGTGGCGGAGAGGGACGCCGAGACGCTGGCGGCGATCGCCGACATCGCCGCGGGCAAATTCGTCCTGGTCTTCGACGACGAGGGCCGCGAGAACGAGGGCGACCTCATCATGGCGGCCGAGCACGTCACGCCCGAGGCCATGAACTTCATGATCCGCACCGGGAGCGGCATCGTCTGCCTGTCCATGACCGACCCGGACCTGCGGCGGCTGCAGTTGCCGCAGATGGTGCAGCGCAACGAGGAGAGCATGCGGACGGCCTTCACCGTCAGTGTCGACGCCCGTGACGTGGGCACCGGCATCTCGGCGGCGGCCCGTGCCCGCACCGTCCGCGTCGCCGCCGATCCGGCGTCGGGGCCGGAGGATCTGGTGCGCCCCGGGCACGTCTTCCCGCTGAAGGCGCGCGAGGGTGGCGTCCTGCGCCGGCCCGGGCACACCGAGGCCGCCGTCGATCTGGCCACCCTGGCCGGCCTCCGCCCGGCCGGGGTGCTCTGCGAGGTCATGAATCCGGACGGGACGATGGCCCGCCTGCCCGACCTCCGGGACTTCGCGGCGCACCACGGCCTGCGCCTGCTGCGCATCGGCGAGCTGGTCGCCTTCCGCCGCCGGCGCGAAAGCAGCGTGCGGCGTGCGGCCGAGGCGCAACTGCCGACCCGGCACGGCGTCTTCCGGATGGTCGCCTATGACTCGGTGGCCTCCGACCAGCCGCAGGTCGCCCTGGTCATGGGCCCGGTCGACGACGGCCGGCCCGTCCTGGTGCGCATGCACAGCGAGTGCCTCACCGGGGACGTCTTCGGCTCCCTGCGCTGCGACTGCGGCGAGCAACTCGACGTCGCCCTCGCGGCCGTGGCGGCCGAGGGCCGCGGCGTCGTCTGCTACCTGCGGCAGGAGGGCCGCGGCATCGGCCTCGCCAACAAGGTGCGCGCCTACGCCCTCCAGGACGGCGGCCTCGACACCGTCGAGGCGAATCTGGCGCTCGGCTTCCCCCCCGACGCCCGCGACTACGGCACCGGGGCGCAGATGCTGGCCGACCTCGGGGTCTGCAAGATCCGTCTGCTGACGAACAACCCCAGCAAGGAGTACGCTCTGGCGGGGTTCGGCCTGGAGATCGTCGAACGCGTCCCGATCTCGGTCCCGCCGCACCCGGAGAACGCCGCCTACATGGCGACCAAGCGGACCAAGCTCGGGCATCTGCTGCCGTAGGCGCTTGCCGCGAAGGCGGGCCTTCGCGGCAAGCGCAGGCTCCGGTCCCCGATCCCGCCCGGCCGCCGCTGCGGCAGCGGGGACCGGAAGCGATGGCGCAGCAGCCCGCGGGTGGCTTGGGGCCGGTGCGGCCGGGAGCGTCGCCTGCGCGCAGTGCCCCCATCGGCGGGGGCGGTCGGGGGTGGGCATCGTGTGGCTGTTCATCGGCCTCTTCGCCGTGGCGCTCGTCGCCTTCGCGGTCGCGCCGGTCGCGGCCCGGGGAGACGCCCGCACCGGGGTGCGGATCTGGGCGCTGGTCCTCTTCCTCTGCGCCGCCACCGTAGGCATGTGCGTCGACCTGGCGGTCAACCCCGCGGCCTACCACGCCCTGCTCCGGCTGGCCGGCGCCCAGTGACGGCGGTGAGACGGCGGCCCACACCCCGAACGCCGCCTCAGACGGGGCGGTCGGGATGCACCTCGGCCGCCCGCCACCGCATCGCCAGGCGGTTAGGAGCTTACCGTTACCGACATCTCGGGAGAGTGTCGAAGAGCCAGTTTCCAGGATCTGCCCTCATGATTCAGAAGCCTGATCGCCCATCGCCTCCCTGTGATAGTGGCTTTGGGCGAAACCTTCCTGTGGGCCATGCGGGAGTAGTTTATCTCCGCCCGCCTCGGTGACGTCCGGCTCCGAGTGCGCTTGGCCAAATTGGTCGCGACGTTCATCGCGTATCCGAACGGTCCTCTGCCACAGGCCTACACCGATTGGGGCTCGCTGAAGGCCGCCTGTCGCTTTTTCAGCAACCGCCGTGTCCAGGCCCGCAGCCTATTCGACGCGCACGCCGCGAGCACCATGCAGCGGATCGAGGGGCATCGCGTCGTCGTCGCGGCTCAGGACACCACCTATATCACCTTCACCACGCATCCGCGGACGTCCAGGCTCGGCCCCGTCGGCACCGGCCTGGGCACGGCGGGGCGCGTCCCCCACAACGGCCAGGTGCTGTTACCTCGCTGTTACTCGGCGGTGCCATACTGACCACGGTGGCGCAAGCGGTGCGGGTACTGCTGGTGGAAGACCACGAGGAACTGGCGATGACGGTGGCCGCCGGCCTGCGCCGCGAGGGCCTGGCGGTGGACGTTGCGCTGGACGGCGGCGACGCGCTTGAGCACGCGGCGGCTACGGACTACGACGTGGTCGTGCTGGACCGCGACCTGCCCGGAGTGCATGGCGACGACGTCTGCCGTGCTCTGGTGGCCGGACGGCGGGAATGCCGCGTGCTGATGCTGACTGCGGCCGGGTCGGTCGACGACCTGGTCGACGGCCTCGGCCTCGGCGCCGACGACTACCTGGCCAAGCCCTTCAAATTCCCCGAACTGGTGGCGCGCCTCCGTGCGCTGGCGCGGCGTTCGCGGCGCGGGCTGCCCCCGGTGCTGGTCCAGGGCGACCTGCGCCTGGACTCCGCGCGCCGTTCCGCGGAGCGTGCGGGGCGGGTACTGCCACTCACCCCGAAGGAGTTCGCCGTGCTGGAGGTGCTCATCAGCGCCGGAGGCGCCGTGGTGTCGAGCGAGGATCTGTTGGAGCGCGTCTGGGACGAGGCGGCGGATCCTTTCACCAAGACCGTCAAGATGACGGTGAGCCGACTGCGCGCCAAGCTGGGCGAGCCCCCCGTCATTGAGACCGTGCCGCGCGCCGGCTACCGGCTGATCTGATTTTGGTACGATCTGAGGATGACCAGACCTGTGCGTATGCCTCTGCTGGCCGCATGGCGCGCTTTGGCGGGCAGGCTGCCCCTGCCGCGACCGACTGTGCGCCTACGCCTGACCCTGCTCTACGGAGCGCTGTTCGTCGTCTCGGGCGCCGCCCTCATCGGGATCACCTACGCGCTGGCCGCGAACCGTCTGGATTCAGTCGCGGTGCACGCGGCGGGCGGTTCCATGTCCGCAGCGACGGCCCCGCTCGTGGCACGCGTGGCTCCGGGCGCGGGAAGGTGGACGGCGGTGCCAGGGCCAGGCGGGGGCTTCGTGTTTGTGCAGCAGAGGGCCGACCTGCACCAGTTCGTTGTGGAGGCGGGAATCGCACTCGCCATGATGGTGGGCGTGGCGCTCGCCCTCGGCTGGTTGATGGCTGGCCGCGTGTTGCGGCCGCTGCGGACCGTGACGGCCGCCACGCGCCGGATCTCGGAGCACAACCTCGGCGCGCGGCTGGCGCTGGAGGGGCCGCGCGACGAGATCAGGGACCTCGCCGACACGATCGACGCGCTCCTCGGTCGGCTGGAAGGCGCGTTCGAGGCCCAGCGCCGGTTCGTGGCCAACGCCTCCCACGAGTTGCGCACGCCGCTGACGCTGAGCCGGGCACTGCTGGAGGTCGCGCTCGCCGACCCCGACGCCCGGGGTGCAACCCTGCGCGGAACCTGCGAGCGCGTCCTTGCGGCGCAGGCGGACCAGGAGCGGCTGATCGAGGCGCTGCTGATGCTGGCGCGGAGCCAGCGCGGGTTGGAGCGGCGGGACCCGCTGGACCTGGCGGCGGTGGCGCGCGAGGTGATCGAGACCCACGACGCGCAGGCGGGCGCGCGCGGGGTGCTGGTGGACGCGGCGCTGACGACCGCGCAGACCCTTGGGGAACGCCGGCTCGTTGGGCGGCTCGTGTCCAACCTCGTCGACAACGCCATCCGGTACAACGTGGCCGGCGGCCGCCTGCAGGTCGCAGTGCACGCGCGCGGCGATCGCGTCGTGCTCCGCGTGGCCAACACCGGACCGCGGGTGCCCCCCGATCAGGTCCCGCGGCTGCTGCAGCCGTTCCAGCGGCTGAACGCCGGGCGAGGCACGCGCCACGACGGGTTGGGGCTCGGCCTCTCGATCGTCGCCGCGATCGCCCAGGCGCATGGCGCCACGCTGGAGGTGCTGCCGGGAGACGAGGGAGGGCTGGAGGTCGAGGTGGCCTTCCTGGTCGTCGAGGACGCGGTTCAGGCGGCGGCCGGCGCCAGAGGGGGTTACGCGCCGGGTTGCGCCGCCGAGGCGTGATCAGGCTCCTCGGCTCAGCTTGGACCGCCGCGACGCCGCCGGGGCCGCGCTCGCGCTTGCGCGTGGTCGGGGCAGCCACTCCCTCTGAAGTCCGTCAGCCGTTCTGCGCGGCGCTGACAGCTGCCGTCAACGCGCTCTGACATGCGGCATCGGCGGCATGGAACGTCTGCGAGTTCGGATCGTAACCGCCATGATCGGCGAACTGGATGCCGCCGTTGTTAAACGTCGGGTCGGGGAAGTTGGGCACGCCGTGCGAGCGCATGCACCGGGCGTAGGCCAACGCAGCACTCTTGCTCTGGGGGTTGGGCGGGGTGTTGCCGGCGCCGGCACCCGTCGCAGTCGCGCACGCCTGCCGCGCGCTCTGGACCTGCGCCTCCGTCTCCTTGAGCGCCACGCCGTTGATGGTGACCTGCCCGTTGACCTGCGTGAAGCTCGTTGCGTTGCCGGTGGGGTCGGGATAGTCCGAGATGCCGTGGGCCCGCATACACGCGGCAAAGGCCAGCCGCCCCGTCTTGGCCCCGGTGGATGTGCCGGAACCCCCGAGGTGCGGCAACCCGCACCCCGCGACCGCGAGCGCCAGCGCGCCGGGGACCAGGAGGGACAGCGCGCCACGCCCAAGACGCCGACGCCGGCCCGTAAACAGGGACACCACCCCCCGGCCGGCGGTCCGTTGTGTCGGGCTCCGGTGTCCGCCGCCGGCAGTAGCCTACCGGGCAGCAGGTCACGCGGAGGTAACAGCAGCAAGCCTCGACCTCATGGCCCGCCGCACCGAGGGGTCTCCAGCCGGTTGGGTTGGAGGCCTGACGGACACGCCGGCATTCCGCTGCGTCCCTGGGAGAACGCAAGGCAGGTACGGCGCGTCGCGTTCGGCATCCGGCCGCCCGGGCTGCCCGCACCTCTCTCGGCGCGAGCACGCACTCCGCGGCCACATCCGCGCATTCCGCCCGCACCAGGCAGCCGGTCACCCTGATGTCGGCCTTAGGGCGGCTCGGGCGAGAACGTCATGGCCTTCCCGGCCCCCCGGGTGGGCCGGCAGCCGCGGGACACCGACCGATCCGGCCGCGGCCCGGTTACTGGGCCGCACGGATGGCTGGCAATCACGGCGAGGGGGATCACAGCCCCCCGATGGCCGGCCCGTCCCGGCAAATGCGAAAGCGCCCTCTCGCCGCCCACTCGCCCACCTCGCCCGGACGCACAGGGGGCAAGCCGGAGACCGGAGCCCGCGCGTGCGGCGAAAGCGGGCTTTCGCCGCACGCCCCTATCCCCCGGCCTGCGCCTCCCGCAGGAAGGCCTTCATCTGCCCGAGGGTCATCGGCCCGACGTACTTCTGGCGGATGACGCCGGAGGCGTCGACGAAGACGCTGGTCGGCAGCGCCTGCACGTCGTACGCCATCCCGACGACGCCCTGGCCGTCCAGGAGGAACGTCCAGCCGAAGCCCCCCCGGCGGACGAAATCCTGCACGATCGCCGCGGGTTCCCGCTCGTCGACCCCGAGCACGGTCACCCGCCCGGCTTCGATCTGCTGGAACCGCGCGATCTCCGGCATCTCAAGGCGGCAGTCCGGGCACCAGGTCGCCCAAAAGTTGATCAGGACCGGCTTACCGCGCAGGCCGGCCAGGGACACCATGCGGCCGCCCGCGGTCGCCAGGGTGAAGACGGGTGCCGTCAGACCCACCCCCGGCGCGCCCGCGCCCGAGGCCGCGCCGGTTGCCGCACTGAGGAACACCCCCAGTAGCGCCAGCAGCCAGAAGGCGATCGCGGCGGGTCGTTTCATGGCTCCTCGCCCCCCAGGGCGACGGGACCGGCCTCGGCCGGGTCGCCCCCGGGCCGGCCGGCGCGCTGCAGGGCCAGCCCCGCGCCCACGCCGAGCAGGGCCAGCGCCGCGTCGCCCGCCTGGGCCGCGGACCACGGCGGCAGAAGCGGCGGCGACGGCACAAAAAAGCCCAGCACGAAGCGAAAGGCCGACATCAGGGCCACGAACGTCACGAAATTCTGGCCGGGGTAGTCGGACCGCCCGTGCTCCCGGATCAACCAGGCGGCGATGGCGGCGAAGCCGAGGGCGCCGTAGAGTTGGATCGGCTGCACCCCGATGCCGCCATACAGCGGGGGCCGGAAGGCCGCCGTCGGGCGGCCGAGCGCCGGCACACCGAGCCAGCCGATGGCGATGGCCAGGGCGGCGGCCGGGGCCAGGGCGTCGAGCACGGCCAGCCGCCGCCCGCCGGGCCGGCCCCCGAGCGACCACCACACCGTCGCGCACGCCCCGACCAGGGCCCCGGCATAGGAGAGGGAAGTGCCGCTGGCGGCGAGCCAGGTCAGGGGTTGGCGCCAGCGCAGATCGGGAATCACCAACTGGTTGCCGAGGCGCCCGCCCACGAGGGCGCCGAGCAGCGTGGCGATGACCGCCTCCAGCACCTCGGCGCGCAGCGCCGGCCGGGCGCGGAGCAGCCGTTCCAGCAGGAGACGGCCGGCGAGCACGCCCGCGGCGGCAGCGAGGGCGAAGCCGCTGACGCCGAAGGGACCCGCCACGCGGATGTACTGGGGCAACGGCAGCAGCGCCACCGATGACATGCCTCCTCCCCTGGGCCGGTGCCGATCGATGCGGCTCCGGGACGATGCCGCCGCCGGCGTCTCCATCGGCGCGGACCGTCGCGACGCGACCGGCATCGGCGGGCGGGGGCCCCGGGTCTCACGGCACCGCGGCGGCCAGAGCACCATCGGGTGACCGGACGGCGGCCGCCTTGCGGGACAAGGGACCGGAGCCGGGGCGGGCGGCGCAAAGGGGCTGGCGCAGACCGTCCCCCGGTGGCCGCGGCAAAACCCGTCGGGCGCCGGTTGGTCTCCGGGGGCCTGGAGGAACAGAGAACCGGAGCGGGCCGCGCCAGGGGACTTTTCGCGGCCCGCTCCTAGGACGGCGCTGCAAAAGTCGCTCCGCAGGGCGGGTCCAGAGCCTAAGGCCTTGGGGGACACCCGGAGGCAGTGGCCTCGCAAAAGAGGACTTTTGCAGCGGCCACCTAGTCCCTCCCCCCCGGCTCCAGGGCCGACCCCGGCGCGGCGGCCGCCGCCCCGACCGAGCCGCGGGGCGCCGGACGGACGTCCGGCACGAAGAAGAACAGGACCATCCCCACGGCCGCCGCCACCGCGACGCCGCCGAACATTCCCGTGAACCCGTAGCGGCCCTGCAGCAGGGTGAGGACCACCGGCCCGGCCGCGAGTCCCACCGAACGGAAGACGGCGATCAGCGAGAGGGCCTCGCCGGCCTGGTCCTCGTGGTAGAGCGCCAGCGCCATACGGCCAAGCGGCGCGCCCATGGTGAACGCCGTCGAGACGCCGAAGGCGAGCATCGCGACGATGAAGGTGAGCAGGCCGAGCCGCGGCAGGGCCAGCAGGATCCCGCCCGCGACGCCCGCCGCCAGCCCGGCCTGCAGCACCGCCCGCGGGCCGATGCGGTCGACCATCACCCCGCCCGCCCCGGCGAGGACGGCGCCCGACAGGGCGGCCGGCATCAGGGCGGCACCGGAGCCCAGGACGGAGAAGTGCAGTTCCACTTGGGCCAGCGTCGGCACGAAGACGGCCGCGGACATGCCCACCCCGATGAGGGCGGCGCCGACGACCATCGAGGCGCCGCCGGCGTTCGCCAAGGGCCTGCTGTCCAGGAACGGTCGCTCGGCCCCCCTCTGCCGCAGCAGGAACACCGCCAGCAGCACCAGGGCGGCGGCGGCGGCGATCAGGCGCCGCGGGCCGGTCAGGCCGATGGCCAGAAGACCGGCCGCCAGCAGACCGGCGAAGGAGAGCCCGCCGATCCAGTCCGGCACGGCGCGGCGGGACAGCGGGGACTCGGGCAGGCGCGGCACCAGCAGCAGTACCGCCAGCGCGATCGGCAGGTTGACCAGGAAGACGGAGCGCCAGCCGAAGTACTGGGCGAGCGCCCCGCCCACGTTGGGCCCCACGATGCTGGCGACGCCGAAGACCGCGCCGAAGATGCCGAGGGCCATGCCGCGCCGCTCCGCGGGGAACCGCCGGACGCCCTCGGCCTGCGCGTTGGGGTAGACCGCACCGGCGCCCGCCCCCTGGAGGGCCCGCGCCGCCAGGAACACCCAGAAGGCGCCGGAGGCGAAGGCCAGCGCGCTGGCCAGGCCGAAGGCCGCCACCCCCCAGCCGAAGACCCTCCGCCGCCCGAAGCGGTCCCCGATCGCCCCGGAGAGGACCGTGCTCGCCGCGTAGGCGACCGTGTAGACGGTGACCGTCCAGGCCGTCCACTGGAGCGACACGCCAAAGCCGTGGGCGATGAGGGGAAAGGCCGGGCCGAGCACCCCGGTATCCAAGGCACCGATGAATACGCCCGCCAGATACACGGGCAGGCCGTCGAGATTCCTCCGCACGCGGGTCCGCCTCCGCTCTCCGCCCGGGCGCCCGCCGGCCGGCCGTGCCCGCCCGGGCGGGCGGGAACCTGCCGTCGCCCGCGCGGGCACGCCGCACCCTTCCCGTCCACCGGGACCGCACCCAAGGCCGCGACGGGGGGCGCCCGTCTCCACAACGTCCGAGTCCGTCCGCTCGGTCGGCGGGCCGCGGCCCACCGCCGCCGGCGCGGCGCGCCCCGCGGCCACGGCCCGGCGGGCGCCGCGCCCCGGGCGCCATCTTACACCACCGCCCCGGCCCCTCGCGGCATCTCCGTCCCGGCGCGGGGATCGAGGGCGAACCGGCGGGGGCCGATACGAACACCGATGGCACGGGCCGCCCCGTGCAAAAAGCCCGATCGGGCCATTGCATCGCACAAACGGATGCGCTAAGGGTGGATAGTTGGGGATGCCTTTGCCGATCGGGGGCTTGGAGCCGCGCATCTGCCGGCGAATCGGGGCTCCGGCGTCGATCTGGCGGCATGCCTACCGAACGGCAGGGCCCGTACACGGTCCGGCGAATACGGCACGGATGGAGGTCGCGCCCCGGCGCGCGACCTCCGAAATTGTTGCCGTCGCGCGCTCCGAGCCCCCTCGGCCGGTCGCGCGGGCGAACGGGAGCCGCGTCGCATCTGGGGCCCGGCGGCCGGCGCGAGCAGCGGGCCGCCACGGGGGCGGCCGCGGATGGGAAGGGCGCGGCAGGCGCATTCCCCCGCAATAGGGCGGAGGATCGGGGAGGCGGTGTCGGTTGGGTCGGTGGGCGCGCGGACGGGCCTGGCTGGTGACTTCGGCGTTGCTCCTGGCTGCCATGGCGCTGGGTGCGTGTGCGCAGCACCCGCAGGCCACGTTCAACCCGGCGGGACCCGTGAGCCGGCGGGAGCTTGGACTCATGAGCTTCAGCCTGTGGCTCATGGTCGGCATCTTCATCGCGGTGTGCATCCCGCTCGTGTACGCCATGATCCGGTTCCGGGAACGCAAGGGCGACCGGGGGCTGCCGCCGCAGATCGAGGGCAACCACACGGTGGAGATCGTGTGGACCGTGATCCCGATCCTGATCTGCATCGTTCTGGCCGTTCCCACCATCCATGACGCCTTCGTGCTGGCGTCGCCGCCGGCGGGCAGCAACCCGCTGGTCGTGGACGTGGTCGGCCACCAGTGGTGGTGGGAGTTCCAGTACCCCGGCCAGAGCGTCGTCACGGCCGACGAGATGCACATCCCGACCGGCAGGGTCATCGAGTTGAAGCTGACGTCGGCGGACGTGCTGCACAGCTTCTGGGTGCCGACGCTCGCGGGTAAGGAGGACACCGTCCCCGGCGTCACCAACACGATGTGGCTCAAGGCCGACGCCTCCGGCACCTACCCCGGACAGTGCGCGGAGTTCTGCGGCACATCCCACAGCCTGATGCGCTTCGACGTCGTGGCCCAGAGCCCGTCGCAGTTCCAGGCCTGGATCAGCGGCATGCAGAATCCCGACGTCACCCCGACCACGTCGGCGGCGAAGGCGGGCGCGAAGCTCTTCCAGGAGTACCAGTGCGGCAGCTGCCACACGATCGACGGCACCTCGGCCAACGGCCTCAAGGCGCCCAACCTGACCAACCTCGGGGAGCGCCAGGTCGTCGTGGGCGGCGCGCTGCAGAACACTCCCGCCGACCTCGCCCAATGGATCCACGACCCGCAGAGCATCATGCCCGACACGATCATGCCCGCGTTCTCGACCCTGAGCGACCAGCAGTTGAACGACCTGACGGCCTACCTGGAGGGCCTGGTCCCGCAGAAGTGATCCCGCCCCGGCGCGACGCAGCACGCCCGACCCGACCGCGACGCGTCCGGCCGGGGCGAGGCCCGAAGGGATGGTAAGTCACGATGGCAACCCTCTCCGAGCGAATGCCCGCGGCGCTCGAGCGGTCGGCCACCGAGTCCCGGATCTGGAGCTGGCTGACGACCGTCGACCACAAGCGCATCGGCATCCTGTACCTCGTCTCGGCCATGATCTTCTTCGTCTTCGGCGGCGTCGAGGCGTTCCTGATGCGCCTGCAGTTGATGCGCCCGGACAACCATGTGGTGAGTTTCCAGCTCTTCAACGAGCTCTTCACCATGCACGGCATCACGATGATCTTCCTGGCCGTGATGCCCCTGATCATCGGCTTCGTCAACTTCGTGATGCCGCTGCAGATCGGGGCGCGGGACGTGGCCTACCCGCGGCTCAACGCCGTGAGCCTCTGGCTGTTCCTGGCCGGTGGGCTGATGCTCTACTCCTCGTGGTTCCTCGGCGGGGCCCCGAACGCCGGCTGGTACAACTACGCCCCGATCAACACCGGCGGCGTCCTCAACCCGGGATCCGACGCCCTGGGCATCTCCTTCTATGTGCTGGGCCTGCAGATCGCCGGTATCGGCACCCTGCTATCCGGGATCAACTTCACCGCCACCATCCTCAACATGCGGGCGCCGGGCATGAGCCTGATGCGCATGCCGCTCTTCATCTGGACGACTCTGATCACCTCGATCCTCATCGTCTTCGCGTTTCCGCCCTTCACGGCCAACCTCGCCCTGCTGATGTTCGACCGCCTGTTCAACACCGGCTTCTTCGATCCGAGCAAGGGCGGCAACGCCCTGCTCTGGCAGCAGCTCTTCTGGATCTTCGGGCATCCTGAGGTCTACATCCTCATCATGCCGGCCTTCGGCATGATCTCCGAGGTCATCCCCACCTTCTCGCGCAAGCCGCTCTTCGGTTACTCGACGATGGTCTTCGCCATCGTGGTCATCGCCTTCATGGCCTTCATGGTCTGGAGCCACCACATGTTCACCACCGGCATGGGCGCCGTCGTGAACTCCATCTTCGCGGCGACCTCCATGGCCATCGCGGTCCCCACCGGCGTGAAGATCTTCAACTGGATCGCCACCATGTGGGGCGGCCGCATCCGCTACACCACCTCGATGCTCTTCGCCATCGGCTTCCTCTTCTGCTTCGTCATCGGGGGCATGAGCGGCGTCATGCTGGCGGCGGCGCCGGCGGACTACCAGTTCAACGACAGCTACTTCCTGGTGGCCCACATCCACTACGTGCTCATCGGCGGGTCGCTCTTCGCCCTGTTCGCGGCCACCTACTACTGGTTTCCCAAGATCACCGGCCGCCTGCTGAACGAGCGCCTCGGCAGGCTGAACTTCTGGATCGTGCTCGTCGGCTTCAACGTGACGTTCTTCCCCATGCACTTCCTGGGCATCGACGGCATGCCGCGCCGCGTGGCGACCTACCCGCCGGCCCTCGGCCTCAGCTTCTGGAACTTCGTGTCCACCATGGGCGTGTTCGTCCTGACGATCGGGATCCTGATCTTCCTCTACAACCTGCGGCAGTCCCTGCGCACCGGCGAGGTCGCCGGCGCCGACCCCTGGGACGCGCGCTCCCTGGAGTGGTCGATCCCGTCCCCGGCGCCGGAGTACAACTTCGCCCAGATCCCGCTGGTCCGCGGTCGCGACGCCCTCTGGGTCGAGAAGCAGCACGGCGACGGCCGCATGTTGCCGGCACAGATCGCCGAGCACCACGGCGAGCACGGGCACGACGGGCATGAGGGCGGCCACGCGGGTCGCCACCTGGTCCACATGCCCTCCCCGACGCCGCTGCCCCTGATCATCGGCGTCGGCGCGATGGTGGCGGGATACGCCGCCCTCTACAAAGTGTGGTGGCTGGCCATACTAGCCATCGTCGCCTGCTTCTACGGCATCTTCCGCCTGATGTACGACAAGGATCCCGGGTACTACGTCGAGCCAAAGGGAGATGTGGAATGAGCGAGGCGACGCACACCACCCCGGCGCCCGACGGCGGGCCGGCGGGCGCGCACGTCCTCCCCACACCCGCCGAGACGACCAAACTCGGGATCTGGTTGTGGCTGGCCTCGGACTGCGCCCTCTTCGCCTCGCTGATCGCCACCTACCTGACCCTGCACGGGCAGACCGCCGGGGGACCGAGTTCGCAGCAGCTCTTCGACCTGCGGCTCACCCTGGTCTCCACCTTCGCCCTGCTCATGAGCAGCGTGACCATGGGGGTCGCCCTGGAGGCGCTGCAGAAGAACGACATCGCACGGCTCCGCCGGTGGCTGGGGGTGACGGCCCTCCTGGGCGCCGTCTTCGTGGGCCTGGAGATCAACGAGTTCCACCACTACACCGTCGCCGGGCTCTGGTTCCAGCGCAGCGACTTCGCGTCCAGCTTCTACGCCCTGGTCGGGTTCCACGGGCTGCACGTCAGCTTCGGCATCGCCTGGATCGTGTCGCTGATCGTCTTCACCTTCCGCAAGCCCGGAGGAATCACGCGCGCGGACCACTGGCGCTTTGAGATGGCGAGCCTATACTGGTACTTTGTCGATGTCGTTTGGGTCGTCATCTTCACGGTGATCTACCTGATCGGGAAGGTGGGCTGACCGTGGGCGCGCTGCAGCCGCACACCGAGCCCGAGGCGCCGCACGGCGGGACGCGGATGCACGTCACCGTGGCCGTCGTGCTGGCCGTGCTCACGCTGATCGCCTTCGGCCTGGCGGGCACCGGGGCCCTGCCCAACCTCGTGTTGATTCCGGTCCTGCTGGTGATGGCCGTGGCCCAGATCGCCCTCCAGGTGCTCTACTACATGCACCTGAAGTGGGACAGCCGGACCTTTGCGGGCTTCTTCATCGCGGCGCTGGTCCTGGCCGTGGTGATCGCCGTCATCGGCAAGACCCTGGCCGGGCTCTGATGGGATCCGGCCCGGAAGCGGTGGGCGGGCGCCCGCGCGTGGCGCCCGCCCGGCGGTGGCAGGGGCGGGGTGGGACGCCCGAGGGCGGACCCGCCCCGCCCGTTCGTTCGCCGGTGTACCGGGAAGGGAGACGCTGCCGTGCCCGAGGAACTGAGGCAAGCCGGCTTCGTGGCGCTGTGGCATCCGGGCCTCATGGCCGTGGTGCTCCTCCTCGCCGCCGCCTACCTGCTCGCGGTCGGATCCTGGCGCCACCGCTTCCCCGGATCCCGACCGGCCACGGGACGCCAGAAGACGGCGTTCCTCCTCGGCCTCCTCACCCTCTATCTGGCCGTGGGCAGCCCGCTCGACTTCGTCTCCGACAACCTGCTGATGAGCGCGCACATGGCCGAGCACATGCTCCTGACCTTCGTGCTGCCCCCGCTGCTGCTGCTCGGCACGCCCGACTGGCTCCTCCGGCCGGTGGTCGTCGGCAACCCCGTGGTGCACCGGGTCTTCTCCCGCCTCACCCGCCCGCTGACGGCCCTGGTCCTGTTCAACCTCGTCTTCTCCCTGGTGCACATCCCGGCGATCTACGACGCGACCTTGCGCAACGATCCCCTGCACTTCACCGAGCACGCCGTGCTGGTCATCACCGGTATCTTCCTGTGGTGGCCGGTGCTCAGCCCGCTGCCGGAGATGCCGCGGCTCTCGGACATGCTCCAGCTCGGCTACCTCTTCATCAACGAGATCTTCCAGACCATCGCCTTCGCGCTGATCACCTTCGCCAACCACCCGCTCTACTCGGTCTACGACAACGCGCCCCTCCTCTGGGGGATCTCGCGCATGGAGGACCAGCAACTGGGCGGGGTGCTGATGAAGATGGGCGCCATGGCCTCGATCATCCCGGCGATGTGGGACGCCTTCTTCCGCTGGGCCCGGCGCGAGGGCGCGAACCGGACCGATTTCCTCACCGCGGCCGTACCGCCGCGGTCCCCCGGGGCGGCGGGGATCGCCCATCCCGCGATCACCGCCGCAGGGGGGGCGGGGATCGAGACCGCGGCGTTGCGGATCGACACGGCGGACGTGGCCGGGGCGATCGGTTCGGGCCTGCCCGATCCCGTTCGTTCCTGATGCCGGCGGGCGGGCCAGAAGGTTCCAAGGGGCTTCGGCCACCACGGCGGCGAAGCGTGGGCCGCACCCGGGCGTATACCGGACAATCCTCGATCGGGGGCGTCTCCGCCGGATGAACGTGTCACCCCGTCCCGTGTCGCCGTGGACCCGCGTGGGGGACTACGTGTCCCTGACCAAGCCGAGAATCGTGCTCCTGCTGCTGGTCACCGGCGCCTGCGCCATGATGGTGGCCAAGGGGGGCATGCCCGACCCGCGCCTGCTCCTGCCGACCCTCCTCGGGCTGGGCCTCTCCTGCGGCGGGGCGAACGCCGTCAACATGTGGTATGACCGGGACATCGACCCGATCATGACCCGCACCTGCCGGCGGCCGATCCCAGCCGGGCGGATGCGCCCTGAAGCGGCCCTGGTCTTCGGCATCGCCGCGCAGTTCGCCTCGCTGGTGATTCTGGGCGTCTTCGTCAATCCGCTGGCCGCGCTGCTCTCCCTGGCGGGCTTCGTGTACTACGTCTTCATCTACACCATGTGGCTGAAGCGGCGGACCCCGCAGAACATCGTCATCGGCGGCGGCGCGGGCGCCTTCCCCCCGCTTGTGGGCTGGGCGGCGGCGACCGGCAGCGTCGGGGTCGCCGCCGTGCTCATGTTCCTGATCATCTTCATGTGGACGCCGCCGCACTTCTGGTCGCTGGCCCTCTACAAGGACGAGGACTACCGCCGCGCCGGCATCCCCATGATGCCGGTGGCGCGGGGCTGGCAGACCACCAAGTGGCAGAGCCTGGTCTACTCCGTGCTGCTGCTGGCGGCCTCCGTCCTGCTGTACTGGACCCACGTGGTCGGGATGTTGTATCTCTTCGCGGCCATGGTCCTGGGCGTCGTCTTCATCGGCTACAGCCTGGTCCTGCTGCGCGAGCCGGCGCCGGAGGTGAAGTGGGCCAAGCGCACGTTCCGCTTCTCCCTCCTCTATCTCCTGGCGATCTTCGCCTTCATGGTGCTGAACGTGCGTCACTGAGGGGGGGGCGGCGAGAGACGACTCTCGCCGCCCCCCACGCGGCGGTTTCTTGTTCCGCCAGGCCTCCGGCGGGGCGGCCGGCCCGAACCGGCGGGCGCCCCGCGGTGCGTGCTCGGGTCCGAAGACAGGAGGACTGCCCATGTCCCTCGGGATGGCTCTGGCCTATCTCAGCGAAGGCTGCATGGTCAGCAGCGCCCTCTGCCTGATCGTGGGCTGGATCCACATCCGGCATCGCCGCATCGACGCCCACCGCCGCTGGATGCTCACGACGACGGTGCTCGGTTCGGCGTTCTTTGTCACATACGTGCTCCACACGCTGCTTGTCGGCGACACCTCGTTCGGCGGCCCGGCGGCGCTGCGCGTCCCCTATCAGATCTTCCTGCAGTCGCACGCCACGCTGGCGACGGTCGCCGGGGTGCTCGGCGTCCTCACCCTGCGGCGCGCCCTGCGCCGCAACTTCCCGGCGCACCGCCGGATCGCCCCTTGGACCGCCGTGCTCTGGCTGATCGCCGCCGGATCCGGGCTGGCGGTCTTCACCCTGCTGTATGTAGCCTATTCCCCCGGACCAGCCGTGAACGTGATTTCTGCCATGTTCGGGCACTGACGCGCCGCCGCCCGCCTCGTGCGGCGAGAGGGGGGACGGGGTGAAGCGGATCCGGAGGGCCGCCTGGATGGCGGTCGCGGCGCTCGCTCTACTCCTGGCGGGGCTGCGTGTGCAGACCGGCGTCTCGGGGCCTCCCGGGGCCACGGTGGCGGCGCCGCTCGCCGCGTACGGGTCGGCCCTGCCCGGGGTGCCCGCCCCCCCCGTCTCCCTGGTCGACCCGTCGGGAGGCACCGTATCCCTGGGCGCCTTCCGGGGCCGCGTCGTGGTGCTGGCCTTCATCGACCGGCGCGCCGCCGATGCGGCCGATACCGCGGCACTCCTGCGCACCTTCGTGGAGGAGATCGGCCCGCGGGCCGCCCGGGTCCAGCTGCTGGCCGTCAACACCGACCCCTCCGCCACGCCGGCACAACTGTCGGCCTGGGCCGCCGCGCAGGGCATGGCGGGCCGCTGGCGGATCCTGACGGGTTCGGCGGCGGCGCTGCAGCGGGTCGCGGGCGCCTACCACATCGGCCGTGATCTCAACGGCGGCCAGTTGGTGCACACCTCCGCCACCTACGTGATCGACGCGCGGGGGCGGGAACGCTGGGTGCTCTCCACGGCCGGCGCGTCCAGCCTCACCGCCGAGGCGCACGCCCTGGCCGCGGCGGTGCTGCCGCTGATCGGCTGAACCGCCGCGCCTCGCCCGGCCGCGCCCGGCCCCCCGGCGGAGGGGCCCGGACCCGGCGGCGGCGCTGCTGGGCCGGAACATCCGGGAGGGCCCTACCCCGCGGCCCCCTCTTCGGCTCCCACGGGCCATCGCGAAGGGTGACTGCTCAGCACCCCGGAGAAGTCGAGGGGCTGCACGGCTGCAAGCAGGCCTGGCCGGGAACGCCGCCGGATGGCGGATGCAGGAATGCACTGCACCCACGACGTCGATCAGGCTGGGAAGGGTGGCGCGGCGCCCGTCGGCGCCCCACGCCGGCCGGCGGCGGAGCGCCGGGGCAGGTGTGTGCCGACGGTTGCCGCGGATGGACCGGAGAAGTAACCGGTCAGCACCCCCGGGGCGGGGCTGCTGACCGGTTACCGCGAAGGGATGGTGGCCCCGGCACACCGGAATGTGGTAGAACGGTCCCCGGGCGGGCAGGCTGGAGGCCGACCGCGCCCAGAGAACCTGCGAGCACAGAAAGGGGTTTCGTGCCCGATGAACACCGTACCGATCAGACGCCTGGCCGCGGGCATGGCCGTAGCGCTCACGCTGGGGCTGGTCGCCGGCTGCGGCAACATCACCACGCCCGCGACTTCCTCGACATCCTCCGCCTCGGGGGCGTCCGCCACCTCCGGCGCGGCCGCGCCGGCATCCTCGGCCTCTTCGGCCGCGACCAGCGCATCGAGTCCCGCCACGGTCTATACCACCAGCCAGTTGGCGGCGGCCTACCAGAAGGTCGGCGTGAAGGGCACCCCGGTGACGGTGACCGCCGGCAAGACCGTGAGCATGCAGGCGAAGGACCTGTACTTCAGCCCCAACACGCTCACGGTGGCCAAGGGCACCAAGGTCACGATCAGCCTGTCCAACCAGACCCCGCTGGAGCACACCTTCACCCTGACCGCCTTCCACATCAACCAGGACCTGACCGCCAGCGGAGGCACGGCCACGGTCAGCTTCACGCCGACGGCGGCCGGCACCTACTACTGGTACTGCGCCATCCCCGGCCACGCCGACTCCGGGATGGTCGGCAAAGTGGTCGTGCAGTGACGCAACGGCCCGCCGGACGGGCGGATCCCGCCCGGCGGGCCTTCGGGCCCCTCCGCCCGACCGGGTCGCCCGCCTCGGCGCCACGCGACGCCCCACACCCTGCCCGCCGTGTCTGAAGGCCGCGCGCCCCCGCGCCGGGTCGCCGGGCGCCCGGCCTCAGACGGCGTGGCGCAGCCGATCGACCACGGCATCCCCCACCTCGACCGTGGTCGCCCTTCCCCCGAGGTCGGGTGTGCGCACGCCGGCCGCCATCACGTCCTCGACCGCCCGCAGCACGAGCGCGCCGATCTCGCCGGCCCCGAAGAAGTCCAGGAGCATCTTGGCCGTCCAGATCTGGCCGATCGGGTTGGCGATCCCCTGGCCGGCGATGTCTGGCGCCGAGCCGTGCACCGGCTCGAAGAGGGAGGGGAAGCGCCGTTCCGGGTTGAGGTTCGCGGACGGGGCGATCCCGACGCTGCCCACGATGGCGGCGCCGAGGTCGGTGAGGATGTCCCCGAAGAGGTTGCTGGCGACCACCACGTCGAAGGTGTGCGGGCGCGTGACGAAATAGGCGGCGAGGGCATCGACGTGCGCGAACCGCACGTGCACCCCCGGGCGCTCCGCCGCCGCGGCGCGCGCCACCTCGTCCCAGAACGGCATGGTGTGCACGATGCCGTTGGACTTGGTGGCCACGGTCAACTCACCGCGGCGCCGCTCGGCGAGGTCCAGGGCGTAGCGGACCACCCGGTCGACGCCCATGCGCGAGAAGTGGCTGATCTGGGCCGCCACCTCGTGGGGCGTGCCCTCGTGGACCCGGCCGCCCATGCTGGAGTACTCGCCCTCGGTGTTCTCGCGCACGACCACGAAGTCGATGTCGCCCGGGCCGCGGCCGGCCAGGGGTGAGGTCACGCCGCGCAGCAGGCGCACCGGCCGCAGGTTCACGTACTGCTCGAAGGTCCGGCGGATGGGGATGAGGAGCCCCCACAGGGACACGTGGTCGGGCACGTCCGGGTGGCCCACGGCCCCCAGGAACACGGCGTCGAAGTCGGCCAGGGTCCGCAGGCCGTCCGGGGGCATCATCGCCCCGTGCCGCAGGTGGTAGGCGCAGTTCCAGGGGAACTCGCGGCACTGCAGGCGCAGGCCGCCGTGGAGGGCGGCCGCCGCCTCCAGGACGCGGAGCCCCTGCGGGACCACCTCCGGCCCGATACCGTCCCCGGGGATCACCGCCAGGCGAATGGTCTGCACGATCCCCACCTGGTTAGAAAAATGTGTACAAACCGAGCACTCGGTCTTCCACACGCCCGCCCGACCAGGCTTTCGCCCCTTTCGGCCTGAGATTTGCCCCTCTCGGGGCTGTAGGCAACAGGCGGACTCGGGCTGCGCGGCAAGGCGCCGCGCCTGCCGGGACTCCCACCCGGACCGGGGGCTTACCCCACATCCACCCCTACCCGCTCGGCCACCGCCCGCAGGTGCGCCACCGCCGCGGCGACCGCCTCCTCCGACCCGGCGTCCTCGACGCAGAGCGGCACGTCGCCCGGCAGGGCCGCCAGGGCCTCCAACAGGGCGCCGTAGTCCAGCGCGCCGCGGCCGACCGGCTCCATGCTCAGCCGGAAATCGAACCCGCCGGGGTGCAGCAGGGCGTCGCGGGCGTGGACCAGGCCGATCGCCGGGCCGAGCTGCTGCACGCAGCGCCGCAGGAAGGAGCCGTTGTCGAAGTACGTGTCGATGTTCAGCAGGCCGGCGGGGTCGAAGAGGATGCCGAAGGCCGGGTGGGCCACGCGCCGCACGGCTTCGGATGCCGCCAGGAGGGAGGAAAGCGGGGATGCGCCCCGGGTTTCGACCAGGAGGCGCACGCGCGGGGGATTCCCACTGGCCGCGACGATGTCGCGGCTGGTTTGGGCCACGGCGTCGAGCATCCCGGCCTCCCCCCGGCCGGCGCCGGTCACGACGGCCAGCGCCCCCGCCGCGGCCGCCAGGTGGAGCGCCCGCCGGACGGGCTCGACCGCGGCCGGGTTGGTGAGGTCCCGCTCCTCCGCCACCTGCACGATCTTCACGCCCGCGTCGCGGTAGCGGCGCCCCAGGGCCTCCGCGCCGGCCTCCGTCGCCGCCTCGGGGAACGCCACACCGGTCCCCCACAGCCCCAGGCGTGCGCAGAGCCGCAGGGCGTCGGAGCCGGCCGGAGGGAGCGCGCAGAGCCGGATCATCGGCTCCGCCTCCCGCCGGGGCGCCGCAGGGCCGGGACGCGCGCCCTCGCCGGGTCGGTGGGAAGCACGGGCATCGATCGCCACCTCCGCTGCCGCCGGGGCCGGATGCACCGCCTCCGCCCACCCGCGGCGATCCGGCCGGAGGGTGTGCGCCCGGATCATCCCGCCCAGACTTCTCGCGCCGGGGACATTCCCCTGTCCGGGACGGCGGGTCCGGCGCGAGCCGATGGGCGGCACCGGCCGGGACCCCGCCGGGGTGGTGCGCCGCCGGGCCCGCCGCCGCCGGGGAGCCGCAGGAACCCACCGGGGGCGGCCCGGGCGGGCGTCCGCCCCAACCGGCTCCCGCGTGGAGTCCCCCGACTCCAAGGACACCGAACCGGAGCCGGGGCGCGCCGCGCAGGCCGCGGCAGCCCCCTCAGGCCAACCCGAGCCGCCCGGCGCGGAGGTCCTCGAACATCTGCCCGACCTGGGCCCGGTCGAGGGGGAGTTCCACCCGCTGGTGGGTGAGACCCGAGAGGTGCATGGCGTTGGTCAGTTCCAGGACCCGGAGGCCGTCCTCACCGGTGGCGACCAGCGGCGCCCCCTCGCGGACGGCGTGGGCGAAGTTGCTGATCACCTCGGCGGTGGTGTTGCCCCCCTTCTCCACCGGGATCTCCTCCCACGTGGACTCGAAGCGCGACCGCTCCGGGGCGTGGAGGATGTGCTCGGAGATCGGCGTCGTATACCGGCACTGCAGGAGTTTGCCCTCGCGGATGGCGATGCGGCCGTTCTCGCCGCAGATCTCGACGGCGCGCCGGCCGAGCGGGTCCGAGGTGGTGCCCTTGTAGTAGCCGGCCCGGTGACCGCCGTACTCCAGGACGGTGTGCACGGTGTCCTCGACCTCGATCTGGTGGACGCGGGTACCGAGTGTCGCCATCAGGGCGGCGACCGGCCCGCCCAGCCAGAGGAGCAGGTCGATGTCGTGCGGGGCCTGGTTGGCGAGGATGCCGCCCCCTTCACCCTTCCAGGTACCGCGCCAGGCGCCGCTGTCGTAGTAGGACTGCAGGCGGTACCATCCGGTGGAGATCATCTCGACCTCGTGGATCTCGCCCAGGACCCCGGAGGCGATGATCTCATGGGCCTTTTGGTGCAGGGGCTCCAGCCGCCGCTGGAACATGATGCCCAGCAGCACGCCGGCCTCCCGGGCCGCCTGGACCATCCGGTCGCCCTCGGCGACCTCCACGGCCAGGGGCTTCTCGGAGAGGACGTGCAGGCCGCGGGCCGCGGCGTCGACCGCGATCCGGGCGTGGAAGGGATGCGGTGTGCCGATGAGGACGGCCTCGACGTTGCCGCTCTCCATCAGTTTCACATGCGAGGTGTAGCCCGGGACGCCCGCCTGCTGCCCGGCCGCCGCCGCCCGCTCCGCCGCCACGTCCGCCACGGCGGTCACCTGGATTTCAGGAATCGCCAGCGCCGTCTTGAGCAGCCCGATGCCCCTACCCCCGACCCCCACGACGCCGATCCGTACCGGGTCCATCCGGATCCCTCCTCACGTACTGCGTCGGGACGCCCCCTCCGCACGGCATCTCCGTCCGGGGGGCGCGGGGCCCGCACACCGCCGTCCCGGGCGGTGGGAGGCCCGCCCACCCCGGGGTTCTGGCCGGCAGCGCACTGATCCTGCGATCCTCCGTAGAACTCACGGGCGGGGGCGATCGGCGGGCAGGCGCGGCGCCCCGGCAGGGCAGGGAAGGCCGCTCCCGGCCCGAACTCGGGCCGTCGGGTAGGTGAGGCGTGATGGATCGCGCGGCGACGGCCCGTCTCGGCGGCCGGGACCTGGAGGCGGCGGCCGGTGCCGCCGGGATGCGGCTGCGGGTGCTCCCGGACGGGGATGCCCTGTACGCGGACTTGGCGGCGGCGCTGCTGGACGAGGTGCGGACGGCGGCCCGGGAGTCGCGTCCCTGCCGCCTGATCGTACCGGTGGGCCCGCGGGGGCAGTATCCGCTGTTCGTGGAGTTGTGCAACCGCCAGCGGGTGGATCTGCGGCACGTCCACCTGTTCGCGATGGACGAGTACCTGGACTGGCAGGGCCGGTACCTCCCGCCAGAGCACCCGCTCGCCTTCCGGGGCTTCCTCCGGCGGGCCCTGGTGTCCGCGCTCCATCCCGCGCTGGGCTTCACGGCCGACCGGCTCGTCTTCCCCGATCCGCTGGACCTGGACGCCTACTCGCGGCGCATCGCGGAGGTCGGCGGGATCGACGCCTGCTTCGGCGGCATCGGGGTGCACGGCCACGTGGCCTTCAACGAGCCGCCGCTCTCCCGCTTCACGGAGGTGACGGCCGAGGCCTTCGCCCGCTCGCTCACCCGCATCGTGCCGCTGGCGCCGGAGACAGTGGTGATGAACAGCATCCGCGCCGCAGGCGGGGACTTCGCCCACTTCCCCTCGATGGCGGTGACGGCCGGTATGGCGGACATCCTCGCGGCGCGCCGCATCCGGCTCTACTGCGACGGGGGGGCCTGGCAGCGCAGCGTGCTGCGGCGGGCCCTCTTCGGCCCGGCCGAGGTCGCCTGGCCGGTGACGCTCCTGCGCGGCCACACCGATTACGCCATCGCCTGCGACGCGGCGACGGCCGAACCGGTGGAGGGGTGACCCGAAGGCCCCCGCTGGCGGCGGACCGGGGCCCAGGCGGGGCGCGGGGCTGAGGCGGGGCACGGGACCGGGGCGGTACACGGGCGCGGGGCGCGGGGCCGGGGCGGGGCGCGGGGCGGGGTACGGGGTTGAGGCGGGGTGCCGGGCTGAGGCGGGGTGCCGGACCGGGGCGGGGCACCGGGCCCAGGCGGGGCGCGGGGCGCCGGGCCCAGGCGGGGCGCGGGGCGCCGGGCCCAGGCGGGGTGCGGGGTTGAGGCGGGGCGCCGGGCCCAGGCGGGGCACGGGACCGGGGCGGGGCGCCGGGCTGAGGCGGGGCGCCGGGCTGAGGCGGGGCGCGCGACCGGAGCGGGGCGCGGGGCCGAGGCGCGGGGCCGAGGCGGGGCTGTGGGCC